>VFQT010000172.1_pt1 | contig 104252 bp, 103 predicted proteins | sample 3512381 | NCBI WGS metagenome assembly VFQT01 (sample SAMN10412376, study PRJNA504923) | tailings metagenome | isolation source: Relicate 2 Philex TSF3 active mining site | place: Philippines: Tuba, Benguet | collected 2017-08-29
GCGAGTCGAACTTCGTCGTCCTTCGTCAGCAGTGTGTACTGCCCGATGTCGGAGAGATACAGCCGAACGAGGTCTTCCTCGTCGCGTTCCACTCGGTCTTTGGCCACCTGTCACCCTCGCTTCACTACAGGTTTCTGCTGACTTTTCGGTTGCCCGAATTACCACTGAAAGGTGCGCCACTTCTCTTTCTCGGCAATGAGGCGGAACACTACCGACGCTCACGTGAACCGCAACCCGAGAGCGAAAATCACGCTGTAGTGTTTTCACAAACGAGCAATCACGACGTGAGGAGTGCGCAGTGGCGAATCCCGTGTTGAACGACAAGCACCTCGAAAAGGCGGCCCATGAGGCCGGTTGGGGATCGGCGGGAACCGACTGGAGCGCCCCATCGCCTGATTCTCGGCGACCGATCGATGACGGTCCGACGAGCCCGTGGACACCCGCTCACGGCGTCATGACCATCGGAGGAACGGTGTCGGCGACGGCGGTGTTGTTCACACTGTTGCTGGCCGGTGCCGTCGTCGGCTGGATGGGTGTCGACGCGCCAGACGGTGAGGTGTATTCGTTTCCGTCGTTCGCCATCGGCGGGTTGCTGGTCGGTTTCGTGATCGCCATCGTGCTGGCGTTCAAGCCGGCGTGGGCGCGAGTCCTCGCCCCGGTGTACGCCGTCGCCGAAGGATTGTTCGTCGGAGCGATCAGTCGGGCCTACGAGACGTATTACGACGGCATCGTCGTTCAGGCCGCGGGCGTCACGGTGGCCGTGTTCGCCGGAATGCTCGCGCTCTACGGTCTGCGCATCATCAAGGTGACCGATCGTTTCCGGCGCACGGTCATCGGAGCCACCATCGGTATCGCCGTGTTCTACGGCGTGTCGCTTCTCATGTCGCTCTTCGGAGCGACACCGCCGTTCATCTCGTCCACGAGCGCGTTCGGAATCGGTTTCAGTGTTCTCGTCGCCGCTCTTGCCGCTTTCAATCTCGCCCTCGATTTCGACTTCATTGAGCGGGGGGCGAAGCAAGGCATGCCCAAGTCCGTCGAGTGGTTCGCCGCGTTCGGACTTCTCGTCACGGTGGTGTGGCTGTACCTCGAGATCCTGCGTCTCCTCGCCAAACTTCGCGAACGGTGATCTCGACGACCGACGGTCTCGACCGTCGCACGGTCGTCCTCGTCGTCGGAGCTCTCGGGTGCCTGTGGGGAGCTCGCTTCGGGCAGCAGTGGACACCCGACGACTGGACGCGTCTGGCGAGCATGTCGTGGTGGGCATCGACGCAGATCGTCTTCTATGCGATCGTGCCGATGGCCGTCGTGTTCGCGGTGCGTCTTCGTCCCGCTGACATCGGCTGGCGACTGCGCGGGACGGGTGGTGATTGGAAGAAGTACGCCACGCTCTTCGCCCTCGCATTGCCATTCGTGGTGGTCGCCAGTACGACGGCGGAATTCCAGTATCGCTACCCGCTGTACGAGATCTGGGAGGGGCAGAGCGGCGTCTGGGGCGATCTGGCCGTGTGGTGGCCTTTCTACGTCGCGCAATTCGCAGCAGTCGAGACGTTCTTCCGCGGCTATCTCGTCATCGGACTCGCTCCGACACTCGGTCGAATGTCGATCCTGGTGGCCACGATCCCGTACCTCATGATTCATTTCAGCAAACCACCGGTGGAGGCGTTGGCGTCCATCGTCGGAGGAATCGTGATGGGCACACTCGCGTATCGCTCGCGCAGCGTGTGGTGGGGTGTCGCGTTGCACGTGGCCGTGGCGATGACGATGGATGTTTTGTCACTCGGACACAAGGGATTCCTCTGGTGACCGACCGTCTCGATCGTGAGTCGATCACGACAGGAGCGACCGGGGCGCTCCTCGGTGGCCTGACCGGCATGATGTGGGGAGCGCCTCGACTCGGTGCATTCGTCGGCGGATGCCACGGCTGGTTGGCCGGTCGACTCCGCGTGTACGAACTCCGAGCGAAGCGAGGTGTTGTCGCATTCGTCCTCGATCACACGTGGGCTCTCCCCACGACGATCGGAGGAACCCTTGCGATGACAGCGGGTGAGTTGCGTCGACGACTCGGTGGCGTCGATCCCGATTTCGACGAAGAGCTCTCGTCGCGCCGCAATCGCTTCGTCTTCCGACGTGGTTTCGTGTTGCGGCGCGGCTTCGCACTCACCGTCGGCACGGTGATCACCGGAGCCGGAGACGCTGCCGGAAACCTCACCGATCGTCGACGTCGTCTCGTCGACGACCACGAAGACGTTCACGTGTGGCAGGCCCGACTCCTCGGGCCCGTGTATCCCATGCTCTACGCATCGTGGTTCGTGTGCGGAGTGCTGGTCGCGGTCGCTCGTCGTCTTTCGGGTCGAGCGAGTCGTACCCTCTCCGACGAGATCGACACGCTCGCGTATTACCGCAACCCGTTCGAGTGGCATGCCTACACCTGCGATGACAATTGGCCACCGGCCGGTGTCGATTCACGATCGGTGTGGCGAGATCGCTTCCCGTTGCGAGAGTGGATTCCGAAGGGGCTCAGAGAGTCCGCAGGAAGCCCAACAGAGCCTCGTTGAACTCTTCGGGCTTCTCCTGCTGGGTCCAGTGCCCGGCTTCGGGAATGATCACGCTTCCCTTGTAGTTCGGTGTCATCGCGTTGGTGGCATCGATGGTGTCGAGGCGGGCGGCGATCACGCCGTCCTTCGAGCCGCCGATGAAGAACGTGGGCATCGTCATCACGTCGAACGGGATGTCCTTCATGATCTCGTAGTTCGCGTCGAGATTGCGATACCACGACACGGGTCCGAAGAATCCACTGTTCGTGTATTGCGCCACGTAGTGGTCGAGGTCGGCTTGCGTGAGCCAGTGGGGGAGGTGTGTCGGAATGTCCTTGAACAAGTCGAGGAATCCGGTGCCTTCCATGGGCGGGACATCGGTCGGCATACCGCGATACATCTCACCGGACGCACCCCACATGATCGTGTGCATCGTGTGACGGACATCGGCGTCGAGTTCACGCTCGGCCGGGCCGACCGGTTGGAAGTAGAGCATGTAGAAGAAACGATCACCGAACATCGCTTTGAAGAGGTCGGTCGGCCGGCCGGGCCACGGTGTGAGCGGCACACTCACGGCCACGATGGCATTGCAGCGATGGGGATGCAGACGACCGGCTTCCCAGACGACGAAAGCACCCCAATCGTGTCCGACGAACGTGGCGGTCTCGTGTCCGAAATGATCGAGCAGTGCGACCAGGTCGCCGGTGAGATTGCGGATGCCGTACGCAGCGACGTCCTTCGGTGCCGTCGAGAAGCCGTAGCCGCGCTGATCGGGTGCGATCACGTGGTACCCGGCATCGGCGAGCGCTGTCATCTGATGGCGCCACGAGTACGCCGACTCGGGGAAACCGTGACTCAGGATCACCGCCGGCGCCGAGCGGTCTCCGGCTTCGGTGACGACCAAGTCGACTCCGTTCACGTGAATGGTCGACTGTCGTACGTTCATCACGCCTCGTTTCGTCGGGCGAGCGGGTTCCGTTCGAGAACGTGCTCCGCTAGCGGCTGACCGGTGACCTCATCGCTCCAGTAGGTCCCGGCATCGAGTCGGGAGAGGGCTGCCTCGACATCGGCGAGGTCCCGCTCGATGGCGTCCATCGATTCGTTCGACGGGGTCGGGGTGAAAGCGTCGGTCACGTCCTCACAGTACTGGTCGACCAGTAGCGTGGCGACCCATGGCCACTTCCTTTCCCCCCTTCGACGGTTCGGCTCCGAAGTCGCAGAAGTTTCCGGCGGCTCCCGAGATGGGCATCGATCCGAACAAGCGCTACACCGCCACGATGAGCACGTCGATGGGTGAGCTCGTGATCGCTCTCGATGCGCTCAAGGCGCCGAAGACCGTGAACAACTTCGTCTTCCTGGCCCTCAACCACTACTACGACGGAGTCATCTTCCATCGCATCATCAAGGGCTTCGTTTGTCAGGGAGGCGACCCGACCGGAACCGGGACCGGTGGTCCGGGGTATCGCTTCGAGGACGAGCTCCCGAAGGCCGGTCAGTACGAGATCGGTTCGTTGGCGATGGCCAATGCCGGTCCGAACACCAACGGATCGCAGTTCTTCTTGATCAGCGGACCCGATGGTGTCCGCCTGCCACCGGCGTACGCGCTGTTCGGCAAGGTCGTGAAGGGACTCGACGTCGTCGAGGCGATGCAGAACGTCCCGACCGGTCCCGGAGACCGCCCGCGCACCGATGTCGTCATCAACTCGGTCTCGATCAGCGTCGCCGACTAGCCGTTCACTGTCGCTGGCCGAGGCGCGACGCATCGCCCTCGCAGCGCAGGGCCTCGATCGTCCTCGGCCGAACGGTCGGGTCGATCGTCGTCATCTGCGGTCCGTCGTCGACACCATGGGTGTCGTCCAGATCGATTCGGTCAACGTCCTGGTTCGCAGTCAGGAACTTCCGGTCTTCTCGCGACTCGGCGGGCATCGCCGGGACCTGATTCCGGATGCGACCGCTCAGGGAGAACTCTTCGAATACTGGGCCCATGAGGCGGCTCACGTTCCAACGCGTGATCACCGCTTGTGGCGATGGAAGATGGAGCGGAGTCAGCATGGTCCGTGGCAATCGGCGCGGAGCCTTCTGAAGCGTCGCCCGACTTTCGTCGACGAGGTGCTTCAGCGCGTGAGGCACGATGGAGCGATCACGTCGGCCGACCTTCAGGAACGTCGTGGGCCGAAAGGTTCCTGGTGGGATTGGGACGACGGAAAGATCGCTCTCGAGTATCTCTTCATGTGCGGTCAGCTCACGGCCACTCGTCGCTCCCGCGACTTCGCCCGTGTGTACGACGTTCCTGAGCGAGTTATTCCGACGGAGCATCTGAGTTCTCCCACTCCGACGGTCATCGATGCGCAACGCGAACTCGTCGACAAGGCGGTGCGGTCTCTCGGTGTCGGAACCATGTACGACATCGCGGATTACTTCCGCCTGGACACTCGGGACGTCAAGCCGCGCATTGCCGAACTGGTCGAGTCCGAGCGCATCGAGGCCGTGTCGGTGGATGGTTGGCGCGACACCGCCTATCGGCACGTCGACGCTCGGTGCCCCCGTCGAGTCGACGCCCGGGCTCTCGTGTCGATGTTCGATCCGGTCGTCTGGAATCGCAAGCGGGCCGAGCGACTCTTCGATTTCCACTACCGAATCGAGATCTACACGCCGGCTCCGAAGAGACGATTCGGTTACTACGTTCTGCCTTTCGTACTCGGTGACACCCTTGTCGGACGCGTGGATCTCAAGGCCGATCGCGCCGCTGGCTCGCTTCTCGTGCACGGTGCCTTCGGCGAACCCGGTGTCGACAAGGAGGTCGTGGTCGATGCGTTGAGTGACGAACTGAACGACATGGCGGCGTGGCTCGAACTCGACGACGTGAAAGTCGGAGCCAAAGGCGACCTCGCGCGTTCCCTTCGTCGGTCGATCGGCCCCCGTCGTTAGCCTGGACTCATGTCCCGTCCGCTGATCGCTGTCGCTGGTCGCATCGCGGCCGCCGGCCGTGTGTCGAGGAGCGCGATTTCTTTCGCCGGGCGCGTCTACCTCGATGCGGTCATCCGAGCCGGCGGCGAGCCGATCACGTTGTCGCCGCGCGAACTTCGCCACGACGAGGCCCTCGATCTCATCGGCCGTTTCGACGGCTTGGTTCTCATGGGTGGATCCGATGTCGATCCACATCTGTACGGACAACAACGACAACCGCACGTGTACGGCGTGATCCCGGAACAGGATCATTTCGAAGCCGCACTCGTGCACGCCGCGATCGATTCCAAGACGCCGACTCTCGCCGTGTGCCGAGGGATTCAATTGGTGAACGTGGCGCTCGGTGGAACTCTGATCCAACACATCGGCGACCTGGCCGGTTCGGTGCAACACGCACCCGACAAATTCCCGGCCGGGCAGGACTACGTGTTGCACGACGTATCGATCGACAAGGGAACGAAACTCTCCGCCGCGATGCACACCACGACTGCGCGTGTCGCCTCGTTCCATCACCAGGGTCTCGACGAGATCGCCAAGGGGTTGAAGGTGTCGGCTCGATCGGCGGACGGTCTGGTGGAAGGCCTCGAGCACACCGGATCGGGTCAGTGGTTGATCGGCGTGCAGTGGCATCCGGAGGACACCGCGACGACCGACCCTCATCAGCAATCGTTGTATGACGCACTGGTGCAGCGAGCGATCAAGCGCTCGTCGCTCCGCTGACGGCTCGAGTCAGCGAGCGATGTCGATGACATCGCCGTCAGTCGTCGACAACTGACGGTTCGGAGCGTCTGGAGCGAGGGCCCAACGCAGGGTGGTGGTGAGAAGTGCGCCGGCCGGTCGGGCCACCGCCCGTTCGGACACCGGAAGCCACGGCAGTCGCAGAGGTCGACGGGTCCACGCGGGCAGGAGGCTCACTGCCGCCGCCCCGATGATTCCGTACACGGGTCTGATCACCAGGGGGAGCGGCGGAGTGAACAACAGGTATCGGGCGGCATCACGTGCTTCACGTGACGTGCCGAGTTCACGTCGGTAGTAACGAAGTTGTTGGTTGAGTTGTCGCATCGAGCGAGGCGGTTCGACCACGCCGAGTCGTTCGGCGATGACCGCCATGTCGGCCACGTAGCCGTCGTAGTCGTGCTCCGACAGGGTCGTCTCGCCGTAAGCCCGATGCGCGGCGACGAACGAATCGACCTCGGCGATGTGGACCCACTTCAGAAGATGCGGGTCGTTGGCTCGGTAGGGCCGACCATCGGAGGCGATACCGACCACCCGCTCGTGCACTCTCTTCACCATCGCGATCGCGCGCTCGGACTCGGTGGCCGGCCCGAACGTGGTGGCGGCCAGGAAGTCGGCCGTGCGCTGCAAACGTCCCCACGGATCGGCCCGATAATCACTGTGTGCTGCCACACCGGCCATGGCGAGCGGGTGGAGCGATTGGAAGAGAAGGGCGCGGAGTCCCCCGATGAACATCGATACGTCGCCGTGCACCACGCGAATCGGTCGATCGTCGGCGAACCATCGAGGTCCGGTCGACGTGAACAACTCGGCGGCCCGGCGATCGGCGTTCTCGCCGACCACCCGACTGCGCACGGCATCGGCGAGGACTCGACGAGCCGGCTCGAGGGCAGCGGCGAAGTTGTCACGGCGGTCGCTCACGACGACATCGTCGCACGACTCGTGTCCGAGCGCCTCGTCGCGGTCACTACGCTCGTCACATGTCGCAGGATCGACCCGATGACTCGACGCCGCCCCCCACGTCCTCGACGGATGTCTGGACGTCACGTCGGATGCCTCCCTGGATCTGGAAAGCAGTCATCGTCTTCTGGCTGGGCTTTCTCGGCACGATCCTCATTCGATACGCCTACGACAAACTTTTTTCCCTTCTGATACTCGTTCTGGTCTCGTTGTTCCTGGCTCTGGCCATCGAACCGGGCGTGAACCGGCTCTCCCGGCGAGGTTGGAAGCGGGGTCGAGCCACGATCGTGATCCTGCTCGCCGTGATCGTGCTCGTTCTCGTGTTCGTGGTTGCGATTGGAACTCTCGTCGCCACCCAGGTGGCTGATCTTCTGCAGAACTCCGAGCGATACGTGAATCGAACGGTCGACTTCCTGAACGACACCTTCGGAGCTCAGATCGATCCGGGCGACGTGAACGAGAGCATCCAGGATCCCGACGGCCCGGTGCAGGAGTTCATTCGCAATCAGCAGGGTGAGGCATTGCGATTGTCGGTCACTGCTCTCGGTTTGTTGTTGCAGGGCTTCACGGTGATGTTGTTCACCTTTTACATGGTCGCCGACGGACCCCGCTTGCGACGGTCGATCTGCAGTCGCCTCACGCCGGCTCGTCAGCGCCGGGTTCTCGATACCTGGGATCTGGCCATCGACAAAACGGGCGGCTATCTCTACAGCCGAGCACTCCTGGCCGGTGTGTCGGCACTCGTGCACTGGATCGCATTCCAGGCCATCGGCACGGCGGCTCCGGTGGCCCTTGCCGTGTGGGTCGGTCTGATCTCGCAGTTCATTCCGGTGATCGGCACGTACGTCGCCGGTGTGCTCCCGGTGGTGCTCACCTTCATCGACTCACCATTCGATGCCCTGCTCGTCATCGTGGTGATCGTTCTGTACCAGCAGTTCGAGAATTTCCTGGTCGCGCCGCGCGTCACCGCACGCACGATGGAGATCCACCCGGCGGTGTCGTTCGGTTCCGCGATTGCGGGAGCCGCTCTGCTCGGACCGGTCGGCGCGGTATTGGCGTTACCCGTTGCGGCCATGGCCGTGGCGTTGGCGGCGGCTTCGGGTGAACGTCACGAACTGATCGAGGATCCGCTCGTGTCCCTTCCGGAGAAGAAGTCGAAAATTCGGTCCGAACGCAACACCGAGCAGTCCGCCGGACAGCGTCGACGATTCCGACGCGGACGCAACCGATGACGAACGTCGATCCGTTGTCGGCGTACGAGCCGGCTGCCGTGACCGTTCGCTCCGGCACCGTCGAATCCGTGCATCACGCTGCACTGGTTGCACTGGCCCCCGACGGCACGGTCGAATTCTCGATCGGCCGTCCCGATGTGTCGGTGTTCCCTCGATCGTCGACCAAACCATTGCAGGCCTTCACCATGGTGCAGAACGGACTCGATCTACCCGACGAGTTGCTCGCTCTCGTGTGCGCGAGTCACGACGGTCGGCTCGAACACCTCGACGGTGCCCGGCGAATTCTGGCCTCCGTCGATCTCGACGAGTCGGCACTTCTCAACACCCCTGATTTTCCCCTCGACACGGCGTCGATGCAGGAGGCCCTTCGATCCGGGATGGTCGCCTCGTCGCTGCAGCAGAACTGCTCCGGAAAGCACTCGGGCATGCTGGCCACCTGTCGAGTCAATGGCTGGGATCTCACCACCTATCTCGATGTTTCCCACCCACTGCAGACGTCGATCACGGCGACGATTCCGAATCTCACCGGCACTCCGGTCGACGGCATCGGAGTCGATGGATGCGGTGCACCTGCTCATGTGATCTCGTTGCTCGGTTTGGCGCGAGCGTTCCGTGCGATCGCCACCGGGGAGGTCGGCGGAGCGGGCGAGCGGATCCACCGAGCGATGACGGCCTTCCCGCACATGGTGGGCGGACCACGTCGAGACGTCACCATGATCATGAGCGGTGTTCGTGGACTCATGGCCAAGGATGGTGCCGATGGAGTGTTCGCCGCCGCGCTGCCTGACGGTCGGGCGATCGCCCTGAAGGTGGCCGATGGAGCCAATCGTGCACGACCACCGTTGATGTACGCCGCCCTTCGTGCGCTGGGCGTCGATGTGTCGCAGGTCGATCCAGGAGCCTGGCAGTCACCGATACTCGGACACGGCCGACCCGTCGGCGACGTGCGTATCGTCGGATCACTGGCACCGTACCGATTCACGTCCGACGAGACTCGGTGACCGACGAGGAGTAGTGATGGCCGGCATTCCGTTCGTGACACCGATCGACCCGCTCGAATACGCGACCCTTCAGCGAGTGTCTCCGCGGATCGAGCGGGTGATCGCGCGCAATCCCAACCACTTCACCTTCACCGGTACGGGCACCTACGTGGTCGGTTCGTCCGATGGCCGCAGCCGCGACGTCGCCGTGATCGATCCGGGGCCCGACCTGCCCGAACATCGTCAGGCGCTGGCGAGCGTTCTCGGTGATCGGCGCGTCACGTCGATCGTGGTCACCCACTGCCACAGCGACCACGTGGGCCTGGTCGCCTGGTTGAAAGATCTCACCGGAGCACCCACCGTGGCGTGGAAGCCGCACGGTGCGACCGGGGTTCTCGACAACGATGCGGACATCGAGGTCATGAAGCAGTTGGCGCCGCCGCCGAAGTCCGCCGAGGAGATCGCCGCCGAGAAGGAGATCGCCCGTCAGGCCGGGCTCGACCCCGACGATTTCGAAATTCGCGAGACAGTCGACACCGAGTTCGTTCCCGATGTCGCCGTCGACGACGGTGGATTGGTGGCCGCCGGTGACGGATGGACCCTGCACGGTGTGCACACCCCCGGCCACACCTCCAATCACATGTGCGTGTCGCTCGCCGAGGAGTCGGCATTGTTCACCGGTGATCACGTGATGGGATGGAGTACCACCGTCGTGTCTCCACCCGACGGTGACATGCGGGCCTATCTGTCGTCGCTCGACAAGGTTCGACGCCGTGGTGACACGACACTGTGGCCGACCCACGGCTCGCCGGTGGTCGATCCGCGTCCCTTCCTCGATGCGTATTACGAGCATCGACTGTCACGTGAGAGGCAGGTGCTCGAGGCGATCGGTGACGGAATCTCCACCGTCGTCCCGATGGTCAAGCGCATGTACGCCGCGGTGTCACCCCAACTACACGTCGCTGCGGCCCGTAGCGTGCTCGCGCACCTCACACAATTGGTGGAGGAGGGTCGCCTTCGCACCGTCGAGGGTGGCTCGGCGCGACTGTCGAGCACGTATCACCTCGCTTGACTCCGCTCGCCGCCGGACGGCGGCGATGGATACGGTGAACCCATGAAGGTTCTACGCACTCCGGCCGAGCGATTCGATGGGATTCCGGATTTTCCGTACGCGCCCGTCTACACCGATGTCGTCGCGGCCGATGGAACCGCTCTTCGCGTCGCACATGTCGACGTGGGTCCATCCGATGCCGTCGAGACGATTCTCTGCATGCACGGAGAACCCACTTGGTCGTTCCTGTACCGGCGGATGATTCCGACCTTGGTCGCTGCTGGTCATCGGGTGATCGCTCCTGATCTGGTCGGCTTCGGACGTAGTGACAAGCCAGCGAATACGTCCGACTACACCTACGAGTCGCACGTCGACTGGATGAGCCAGTGGTTGTTGACGAACAACTTCCATCGACTCACGTTGGTGTGTCAGGACTGGGGGTCGCTCATCGGACTGCGTCTGGCCACGTCACTCCCACAGCGTTTCGAGCGCATCGTGCTCGGTAACGGCGGTCTTCCGACCGGTGATCCTCCCCCGAACGACGCGTTCATGGCATGGCGCGACTTCAGTCAGAACACCCCGGTGTTCAAGGTCTCGTCGATCATCCAGGGCGGATGTACGACCAAACCTCTCGATCCCGACGTCGCTGCGGCGTACGACGCGCCCTATCCCGATGACGAGTACAAGGCTGGTGCGCGCATTTTCCCGACACTGGTGCCGGCATCTCTCGAGTCGCCGTCGAGTCGTGAGAATCGGGCCGCATGGGAGGTGTTGGCGACCTGGACGAAACCCTTCGTGTGCATGTTCAGCGACAGCGACCCCGTCACGCGAAATGGCGAATGGGCCTTCCGCAAGGCGATTCCCGGCTGTGAGGGCATGCCGCACACGACGATCGTCGGAGCAGGACACTTTCTGCAGGAAGATCGCGGCCCCGAGTTCGCGTCGGCGATCGTCGACTTCGTCGCCCGGCACCCGTGATCAGCAGGTGGCAAGGACCTGTTCGAGCCGTCGGAACTCGGCCTGATCGACGGAAAGGTCCCACGCCTTCTTCACGGTGATCCAGGCCGTCACGTACGTGCAGTGATATGCGGTGCGAGTGGGCATCCATTCGGCAGGATCGCGGTCGCTCTTGGAGCGATTGCTCGACGCCGAGACGGCAATGAGTGACTGAGCGAGAGTCAGGTCGTTGGCGAAGGCTTGTCGGCGATCGCTCGACCAGGAGTGCGCACCCGAATCCCAGGCTTCCTTGAGTGGAATCATGTGATCGATGTCGAAGGTCGATGCATCGATCGTCGACGTACCGTCGTACGCCGAGAACCACGTTCCGCCGGTGATGGAGCAGCCGGGACCCACCTGAACTGGTGTGGTCGACTCGGCGATCAAGACTTCGCGTCGCGTGTCGCAACCGTCGCGGTCGGCATCGATCCAATGACGGAACAGATCTCGGTCGTAGCCGCTCGGGAACTCGGCCTCCACGCGAAGACCGGCCAATGGCGATGTTGGCGTCGTCGTGGTCGGAGGAGTCGATGTGGCGCCGCACGACGTTCCTCGGGCGGAGTCGTCGGTGAGTGCCGCCGTTCCACCGAGAACCACGGAAACATCCGAATTCCGGAGACGTTCGGATACCGACGACGGTGCGCAGGTCGCACGCGAGAGCAACAAACCCCGGGATGTCGTGACCAGCCGGGTGCCGCCGAGTGCGTCGGGCCAGTTGTCGCCCGATGCGACGATCACCGTCGCGCTCGCCGGTTGAGTGCGAGTGGAGTTCTCGTAGACGTCACCCGAGTGGACGACACGCGTCAGACCGGCCACCGACACGGCCCCGAGTGCCGCTGTCGAGTCGATCACCTGCAATGTCGCTCCGGAGGATGCGATCCGTTGGATCTCGTTGATCGTCGTGGCATTCGGCGCCTGTGACGGACGAACGATCAGAAAGGCTCCGTTCGATCGTCGGGCTCCGGCCGCGGCCACCAATTGGTCCGCGAACGACGTACCCGATGCGACCCAGACCGACGACACCGAGTCGTCGGCGATGCTCGCAGCCGACACGGCGATCGACGTGGCGTATCGATCGGATCCCCAGCGCCGAACGACACTCTTACCGAGGGCCCGGACACGGTCGACGACGGTTTCGTCGACCACCGACGGACCTCCGACCACGACGACGTCGCGTACCCACGATTGGTTGACCATGTCGAGGGTGATCGTCGGAATCGAGGTGCGTCGAGTGAGCAGGATGACTGCGTCACCGACCCAACCGCCAGCCGACACGGCATCGGGGAAGTTCTCGCCGGTGGTGAGCAGAACGGTCGTTCCGGCTCGGCCGTCACGTCTGACGCGCTCGGCCACGCGGGCTGCGGTCTCGTAGCGATCGGGCCCTCCGAGTCGGTCGAGAGTTGTCGCCGACGCACGTTCGGCGAAGGCGGCCAACAGTGCGGTGACGAGTCCGATCGTCACGACGATCGCCACCCGTCGATACGGCCGTGCCATGGTCGTCCTCATCGCTCAGTACTTCGACGCTTTGGTGAGTCGACGCAGTTGCGTGGCGACGTAGGGGCGAACGCGTCGCATTCCTCCGCGTTCGGTGAAAGCCGCTTCGAGACGGCGAAGAGCGAGCACGATCACCTCGCGGTCGGGATCCCACCCGCGACGTTCGCATTCCTCGATCCACTCAGCCGGGGTGAGATGCCCCCGCTGCCCGTTGCACCGCTTGCATGCCGCGATCTCGTTCTCGATGATGCTGGGACCACCTTTGATCCTCGGTACGAGATGTTCGGTCGTGGCCTCGACCAGGTGAACGTCGATCGGACGGCGACACCAGACGCACGCGGCCCCGTCTCGTTCGAGAATGAGGGCCATCCGCTCACGGCGATTGAGTTCGCGACGCTTCTCACTCACCGTCGTATCTCACCAGATCGAGAACGAATTCACCCGGTCGATCGGCGAGAATACGTCGGTGACCGAAATCGGTATGACCCGCGGCCGGTTCGCACCGTCTCCGACCGGCGTGCTGCACGTCGGCAATCTCCGCACGGCTCTGCTCGCGTGGCTGGGAGCGGTGTCGAGGACGGGCGAGATGCTGGTGCGGATCGAAGACCTCGATCGAGCCAACTCGTCGCTCGCCAACGAACGACGACAGATCGACGATCTGCACCGGATCGGAGTGTCGTTTCCGAACGATCTCGTCCACCAGAGCGATCGATTCCCGATCTACGACGCAGTGATCGACGAACTGACCGATCGTGGTCTCGTCTACCGATGCTTCTGCTCGCGCAAGGAGGTTCGGGACGCGGCGAGTGCTCCGCATGGACCACTTCCCGAAGGTGCGTACACCGGCACCTGCCGTCGACTCACGGCCGATCAGATCGACGAGCGGATCGCTGCCGGTCGGCCGTTCGCCATTCGCTTGCGAACCGAGGGTGAGTCGTACTCGTTCCACGATCGGATCATGGGAGAGGTGGTCGGATCCGTCGACGATTTCGTGTTGCGGCGCAACGACGGTGTTCCCGCGTACAACCTCGCCGTCGTGGTCGATGACGAAGCCCAGGGCATCACTCAAGTGGTGCGTGGCGGCGATCTCACGCACTCGACACCGCGACATCTTCATCTGCAAGCGTTGCTCGGATACCGCCATCCGGAATATGCACACGTACCACTCGTCCTGGGTGGCGACGGAGAGCGTTTGGCCAAGCGGCACGGAGCGGTGACCCTCGACGATCTGGTCGTCATGGGCGAGACGGACGAAGCGGTCACGGCCGTGCTCCTCGCCAGTCTCGGTCTGCCGCCGGATCTCGATCGTGCGCGGGAGGCATTCGAATGGCGCCACGTTCCGCGAACGCCGTGGACGATTCCCGAACGCTGGCAGACTCTGACCTCATGAGTCCTGGTTCGCCCACCGACGACCTGCACCGCGTCCTCGCCTACGAGGACGCGATCGACCCGACCGAGTCGGTCACCGAAGTGGGCCCGGAGCTCTACGTCGTACCGTTCTGGACGCCGGCCATGTGTGCGGCGGTCGTTCGGGCCGCCGAGGCCGTGGGTGCCTTCGAATCCCAACCCGACGATCCGGTTCCCGGCCACGAGGTGAGCCTGGCCCTCATCAGCCCCCGCCTCTTCGACAACGTGCAGAACGACCTCGGTGCGCGCATCTGGCCGCAGCTGCAGGACGTGTGGCCTCTCATCGATTACTGCGGACTGCGCGACGTGTTCGTCATCAAGTACGCGCTCGACGCCCAGACCGAGCTGCGCATTCATCACGACGTGGCCCAGGTCTCGGCGTCGGTGAAATTGAACGATGGCTACGACGGTGCCGAATTGTCGTTCCCGCGCCAGGACGTGACCAACACCGACGTGCCGGTCGGATCGTTGCTCGTCTGGCCGTCGTTGGTGACGCATCCGCATCGTACCGAACCACTTCGTTCGGGTGTGAAGTACGGACTCACCATCTGGTTCGAATTGCCCGGCCAGTACAACTGACATCATCGAGGATTGGTCCGTCGTCGTGACGGGAGTATCCACGACCTGAGGTGTTGCCGTCACTACGTTCGTGGGCACTGTGGTGCACGACGACGACACGACTCATTTCATGTCGACGTTTCGACGTTTCGCTGGAGTCGTACTTCCGTCGGCCACCTTGGTGATCGGTTCGCTTCTGTCGTCGTGTTCGTCGAGCGGCTCGAGCGCGGTGGCCGCGACCCCGCCGGTCCGCACGGTCGACCTCCGACCCCTGGTGCCTCAGGCGACGACGGTTCCACCACCCACCGCCGCGCCGACGACGACCGCCCCGCCGCCTCCGCCGACACTGGTGACCGTGCCGGTGGCGGCATCGATCGAACCCGTTCCGATCATTGGACGTCAGTCCGGCCACGGCGCTCGTCGGGTTCAGGAGCGTCTCCTCGAACTCGGGTTCTGGCTCCAGGCCGCGAACGGCGACTACGGGGTCACCACCCGTCAGGCCGTGATGGCGTTTCAGAAATACCGCGGGCTCGAACCGAACGAATCGGTCGACGAGGCGACCGCAGCTGCTTTGGGAGAAGCACAGAATCGGGTGCAGGGACACACCGACACCGGGACCCTCCTCGAGATCGACAAGACGCGACAACTCATGTACATCGTGATCGACGGGCGCACCGAATGGGCGATCAACGTCTCCACCGGAAGCGGTGTGCCGTACGTGGAGCGCGACAAGACGGAATGGGGGAAGTGGGTGCGAGGCGACTCGCAGACTCCGGACGGAATCTTCACGGTCGACCGCGAGTACGAAAAAGGCTGGCGTCCGGGTGATCTCGGTGAGATCTACCGCCCGAAGTACTTCAACGGAGGTATCGCCGTCCACGGTGCCTACAAGATTCCGGCCCACCCTGCCTCACACGGATGCGTCCGGGTGTCGACGCCGGCCATGGATTTCCTGTGGTCGTCCGGTCTGGTCCCTCGTGGCACCGTGGTCTGGGTCCACTCGATCGCCTGAGACCCGAACCGGCTGTGACACGCTGGGCAAGTGCTACCCCACATCGGATCCGTACGGCCCTGGACCGATCCGGTCGTGGTGTCGATCGGACGACGTCGGATGCGCCCGACTCACACGGCCGCTCCCGATGCGGAGTCGGCCCGCGCCGGACGCGAAACCTCCCCGTGGTGGCATTCACTGAACGGATCGTGGTCGTTTCGACTGTTCGATCATCCTGACGACGTCGATGTCGGGGCCATCACCGGATCGATGTCCCGTGGTTGGCACGACATCGCGGTGCCGGGCAACTGGACTCTGCAAGGCGTCGGGGATTCACCTCATTACACGAATGTCGACATGCCGTGGCCGGGCCGACCGCCGTCGTTGCCCGAACGAGTGCCGACCGGCGTCTACCGACGAACCGTTCGAGTTCCCGTTGCCTGGCGCCGACGTCGCACCATCCTCCACATCGGAGGCGCCGAGAGCGTTCACGTGGTCTACGTCAACGGCGAGTTCGTCGGATACGGCACCGACAGCCGACTGCCGAGCGAGTACGACGTCACTGATGTGTTGACGACCGGCGACAACGAGGTGGCAGTGGTCGTCGTGCGGTACAGCGCGCAGTCGTATCTCGAAGATCAGGACCAATGGTGGATGGCCGGTCTGCATCGTGAAGTCTTTCTCGAGTCGCGGGGGACCGTTCACCTCGATCGTTTGGTGTGTACGGCTGATTGGGACGTCGATCGAGCCACTGCGTCGGTGACGATTCGCGCCGATGTGGCGTCGAGTGACGCCACGATCGATCGTGGGTGGACGATTCGCACCTGGGTCGAAACTCTCGGAGGAAAACGCCGTGGTCGAGTGATGTCCGGAAAGGTCGCGTGGTCGCATCGGTCTCCGTACGTGTTCACCGGACACCAGGCGACTGCTTCCGGTGAGGTGAAGGGTGTCGAACCCTGGTCGGCAGAGACTCCTGTGCTCTATCGGGTGGTGTGTGAACTCGTGTCACCGGCCGGCGACGTCACGGAGGCTCTCACTCAACGGATCGGCTTCCGTCGTGTGGAGATGCGCGATGGTCTGGTGTGCGTGAACGGTCGGCCGGTCACGTTCATGGGCGTCAATCGCCACGATCACCATCCGGATCGCGGCAAGGCCGTCACCGTGGACGACATGCGCGACGACATCCTCACCATGAAGTTGCACAACGTCAACGCGGTCCGCACCTCGCACTACCCCAACGATCATCGCTTCTACGATCTGTGCGACGAATACGGCTTGTACGTGATCGACGAAGCGAATGTCGAGAGCCACGCGTACAACACGTCGTTGTGTCACGATCCGGCGTACCGCGCGAGCTGGCTCGAACGGGTTTCACGAATGGTCGAACGTGATCGAAATCATCCGTCGATCGTCATGTGGAGTCTCGGCAACGAGTCGGGTTACGGCGAGATTCACGATGCATGCGCAGCACTCGTTCGCTCACTCGATCCGACGCGCTTGCTCCATTACGAGGGTGCGGTGTTCCACGCCGGTTGGAACGACGGGGGCCGCGGTGCCACCGACGTCGTATGCCCCATGTATGCACCTCCGGCAGCCATCGAGATGTACCTGCGGTCCGACGTCGGCGACCGTCCGGTCGTCATGTGCGAATACAGCCACGCCATGGGTAATTCGAACGGAGGACTGGCCGAGTACTGGCGATTGATCGACAAGTATCCGCGATTCCAGGGCGGGTTCGTCTGGGAGTGGAAGGACCACGGCATCCGTCAGCACACCGAACGTGGAGAGCGTTTCGCGTACGGCGGGCAGTTCGGCGACACTCCCAACGACGGGAATTTCGTGGCCGATGGACTGGTGTCACCCCTCGGTGAGCCCCACCCGGCGATGCAGGAATTGGCGTGGGTTCATCGGCCGGTCGGTGTGTCGTTGGCCGGATGGAAACTGCGAGTCTCCAATCGGCAGGCGTTTCGAGACCTGTCGTGGCTCGACGGGGAGTGGTCGTTGTCGAAAGACGGCGAGGTCGTCGAACGAGGTGACTTCACCTCTGATGTCGCGGCGGGTGACTCGCTGATCGTCGAGCCCCCGATCGTGATCAGCGATGCGGTGGCCGCGGCCGAACTCTCGGGTTCCGATCTCGTTCTCACGTTCCGCTGGCGATCGAAGCGAGCGACCCTGTGGTGTCGCCGCGGGCACCTCGTGGCCTGGGACGAGGTCGTGCTTCGGACGCGGGACGTGCGTGCGATCACGACGGTCGTCGATCCGACGTCGACGAACGATTCGCTGTCGAAGGTGTTACTCGAACCGCCCACACCCACGTTGTGGCGAGCCGCTGTCGACAACGACGGTTTCAAGTTGATGCCCGATCTGCTCGAGCGCATGGGAATCGGAGGGCCGGCTCTCGCCCGGTGGTTGGCCCAAGGGTTGCACCTCGGGCTCGACTCGGCCCAGGTTCCGTATCGAACCGATGTCGTTCATGGATCGGATGGATGGACCACATTCACTCACGTCATCGACCTACCCGATTCGATGGACGACGTCCCGCGTGTCGGAGCGACGTTCGAAGTTCCTGACGCAGATGTGATCCGGTGGTTCGGGCGGGGACCGCGAGAGAACGTGCCCGATCGCAATTCGGGAGCTCTTCTCGGCGTCTGGGAATCGAGCCCTGACGACCTTCCGTATCTTCTGCCGCAGGAATACGGGTTGCGAACCGATTGTCGATGGATGGAGATCGACGTCGAAGCGAGGACTCGACTTCGGATCGAGGCCATCGATCCGGTGGCTCTGCACATGTCGGCCGTTCGTCATCGAGTCGCCGATTTGTTCGCGGCACGAGACGTGACCGAACTGTCACCGAGTGGGCGACTCGTCGTACACGTCGACGCAGCACATCGCGGTGTGGGAACGGCCAGTTGCGGACCCGACGTGGCCGATGAAGCGCGGGTTCGGGGCGGGTCCTGGCGATTCAGCTATCGGATGAAGGTTCTCGATCGGCGCGACGCACGCTGAGTGCACGGTCGGCGGCGGTGAGACATCGACCGGTCTCGAGATCGAACTTCCAACCGTGCAAGGTGCACACGAGCGTCGTCCCGTCGCACTCCCCGAACACCGACAGGTCGGCTTTGCGATGCGGGCAATATCTTTCGACCACGTACTCGCCGACACGGATCTCCTCCGAGGGCGGATCGGGTCGACGTCGACGAACGGCCTCGGCTTCGGCCCGTTGCATTCGCTCGACCGACAGCGACTTGAAGAAGTTGTAGAGGAACTCGTTGTATTCACCCCGACGCCAGGCGTGGAACCGGCACGACAAGAACAGTTTGTCGCTCCAGTCGACCGAACCGTTGGCCACGACGGTCTCCACGAGACGACGATCGATCTCGAAGCGGAAGGCGTGATCCTGACCGGTGTAGGGAACGACGCGTCCGGACGGGAAGTCGATGAGGATGTCGAGATCCCCGGCGCGCAGAAGGCACGACTCTCCGATCGCCGAGCGCAGTGTGGGGGCCAAGGCCATCAAGGGCTCCCACCACGTGGCGAGCGTGCCGATGAGGTCGGTGGTGGGACGCGCCCAACTCTCCTTCATGTCGGCGAGGTGCTGTGCGTAGTCCGCTTGATAGCCGCGTAGATACGTCTCTTTGTCGCTGAAGATGGCGCGAACGGCGTCCGCAGGCATCGGATGTTCGACCGTCAGACGATGGTCATCGAGATCGAACGTCGTCCCGGGAACGTTGATCCGTCCATCTCGACCGAGTGCGGCCAGCCGACGCAGGAATTCGATCTGATCGGGGAAGATGGACAGTTCGTCACCGCGGATGACGTTGAATGCGAAGAGATCGGGATCGAGGAATGCGGGAGGTCCGGCCGACGGAACGACGTGTCGGGCGCCGATCGCCTCGACGTACCGCAACGCGCGAGCGAATTGACTCTCGACCTTGTCGTGAACGAGGCGGCGCTTGTCGTCGTCGGACATCTCGTAGACCATCGGATACCAGATGGCCCCCGAGAACTGCAGCCAGTGCAGATCGACCGGACCATGACCGGCGAGCGCACCCAGATCGCTCGTGCGACAGTCGTTCTGATTCACGAGGCGGTGCCGGCCGTCGGAGACCACGAGCGCCGAATCGCCTCCTGGGCCGTCGGCAATCGCGGTTTCGGTGTGGATGGCAACGGTCAGGCCGCCACCGAGATCGATTTCCTCTCCGTTGGTCGTGTGGACGAACTCGCTGAAGCCGAGACCGCGGAGTCGCCGTTCGAGCTCTTTGGTGGGATAGTCGGGCAGAAGGATCGGCGTGAGGCGCGGCATGTTCTCCACGAGCCACTGCTCGTCGAGATGGTCACCATGCAGATGCGAGACGTAGAGAAACGATGGTCGACGAATCGCGTCGGACACTGCTGGCGACAGCCGATCGTTGCGAGGGAACGGGAACCAGGATCCGAAGAACGCCGGGTTGAACCACGGATCACAGACGATCGAGCCCTGGATGGTCTCGACGAGGATGCCGGCGTGTCCGATCGACGTGGCTCGCACGAGACGAACCTACTGGATGACGGAATGGAATCTCAGGGCGTCGGAGGATCCTTGTGCACGGTGCCGGCCCGTGACACGTGTTCGGTCCACTTGTGTCCGTCCCAGTAGCGATACTCGTATCGCCCCGACGGATCCTTGTACCAGTCAGCGGGCACCGACGGTGTCGTGGCCGAGGCGCTGGTGGAGCTCGCAGCGTCGGTGGGCGAGCCGCTCGATGTCGTGTTGGTCGAGGTCGTCGCGGCGACGACTTGGGTCGGAGCAGACGCTGCGGTCTCGGCCGCCGACGCGGCCGCCCATCCCGATGGCTCGGTTGCCGATGACGTGACGGTCGCTGCGGGAGAGGAACCCGACGCCGGAGTCGATGCGTGACGTGTCGTCTCACGTGAGAGGTAGGCGACGATGTCGTTCCCGACGGCGACGACACTCACGACGTCCCAACCATCGGCGGACTTCGATGTGAGAGTGGTGGCGAGAGCCGCATGGTCGAACGACGACACCTTCACCGAGACGAACTCTTTCATGTGGGCGAGTGTAGCCAGGACCGTACGGTTGGATCCGTCGGGGATCCGTCATGCACGGTCTCACCGTTGCGAAGTGCGATCACGCGCTCGACACGATCGAGGAAGGACGGCTCGTGCGTGGCGACGACGACCGAGGCACCGGAGTTCGATGCTTCGTCGAGCAGAGAGAGAAGAACCTCGCGGCCGGTCGCGTCGAGTCCGACGAAGGGTTCGTCGACGAGGAGCAGATCGAACGGCCGCACGAAGGCGGTCGCGATGGCGGCCTTCTGTTTCAAACCTCGGCTGAACCGTTGTGGAAGGTCGTCGGCCCGTGCGTCGAGACCGAGGCGAGTGATCAATTCGGTGGCACGATCGACCCAGTCGGTCACACCATGCAGACGCGCGACGTACTCGAGGTGTTCCCAGACCGAGAGATCGTCGTAGAAGACGGGGCTGTCGGAGAGATAGCTCGAGCGTCGACGGCTTTCGACGTCGTGGGGCGACTCGCCGAACACCTGGAGTCGGCCCGACGTGATGTCGAGCAGCCCCGCCGCGATGCGCAGGAGCGTCGTCTTTCCGGATCCGTTGTGGCCGATGAGCGCGACGCGCTCACCGGCATCGATGATTGCCGAGAACGAATGAAGAGCCGGACCATCGCCGTAGTCCTTGGTGAGATCGCTCGCGTACAACGCCGACGTGTTCATGACCTGACTCCTGTGTCGTGTGAGGATCGTGCCGGCGACGAGCTCTCTCGACGTGCGCGATCGAACCAGGCTCGAATGGCATCTCGTCGATGGATCCAGGCGACGACCGTCGCGATCACGAGCACGGTGAAGATCGCACCACGAGTCGCAGCTGCCTCGATGCCCGTTCCGGAGCGACGGGCCGATTCGGCGACGAGGACCGGTACCTGCCCGGCAGTGGCGAGGGCGATGGGCCAGATGGCCTTGATCACATTGGCGGTGCCGGCGATCTCGGGCGGAAGTGATGCATCGCGGGCGATCGACGTGACCGGATCGGGTGCTCCGGCGACCACGTTCACCGCTGCGCCGGCCAGCCCGGCACCGATGGCCGGAACGCACGTGATCGCCGCGATCGACCAGGCGTCATCGGCGACGAGACCGGCGAACGCTCCCATGATCATCGCGAGTGGAATCGATGCGACGAGCGGTGCGACGAGCAACTTCACGTAGGTGGTACCTCGTTCGGTGGGGAGGCGGTCGGTGAGGTCGCCGTGGTCGACTTCTTGAGCCAAGGGTTCGGCGAGTTCGAGACCGATCACGAACGCGGCGAATCCCGCGGCAACGGCCAGGGGTGCGGTTCCGTTCAGCACTCCGCCGGTCGCGACGCCGGCCAGCACGGCGAGGACGATCGTGCGCACCACGCGTGCTCCCGGGAAACGCAGCAGCCCGTTCCACGCACGCCGTGACTCGGTGAGCCGCCCACGTCCCCGTCGAAGCGTGAGCCACGGTCGTCGTCGACTGCGTTCGTGACTCAGCTGTCGTCGTAGCAGCATGACCGTGCGCAGATCCTGCAGGGTGACCGCGAACCGGAGTTGAGTGACGAGGGACGCACGTCGGCTCAATGCTTCGAGCGAGATGCGTCGCAAGACCATCAGGCCGACCAGGAGCGACACGATGGCCACGACAGGAGCCGTGATCTCGATCCAGTCGACACGGATCTCCCAGAAGGCGAGTCCACCGACGGCATCTGCGGGACCGACTGCGGCGACGCGATCGGGAATCGCCGATGCGACCTGCCAGGTGACGAGGATCGATCCGATCGCCGTGGCGATCCAGCGGGGGATCCGTGAGGCATGAGTGATGAGAGCGGCCGCAACGTGGAGAACGCCCACTGTTGCACCGAACATCGCTCCCGACATGGCCCACGTGAGTTCGCTGCCCGGTAGGCGACGCCCGACCAACTGCCCCGTCGCGGCGGCGAGGAGTGCGGCTCCGAAGGCGAACGAACGGGTTCGTTGAAGCGCGGGGGCGAAGAGGGCACGTCGACGATCGATCGGCGCGGTGAGCACGTGTCGCACATCGGCATCCTCGAGAGCCAGTGGGCCCCCCAGACTTCCCGAGCGAATTCCGAGCGCGACGACGATCGCGGCGGCGACTCCCGTCCAGCCCGGACCTTCGGTGATCACACGCCGAGTCGTATCGGGAGACATGGCTCCGTCGGTCACCAGACCGGACACAAAGAGGAACGAACCGCCGAACACGAACGCGGCCAAGTACACGCGGTACAGAGCTTCGAACCATTCGAGCTCGGCCAGACGCTTGCGTCGTCGAGTTCTGCGCAATTCGTGCAAGGCCGCTTCACCGATCGGTGCGTCGCGAGGAACATCGAATCGTCGGGCCCGTACGAAGCGAGTCCGATCGGGAATCGCCTCACCCGTCTCGGTTGGGCGTTCGGGATCTGATGCCCAACCCGACCAGGATGCGACGAACAGTCGAGGCGGTGTGAATCCGGCGTACTCCATGGCCAGGACGTTCAGACAGGCCGATACCCCCGAACCGCACGACGCGATCACATGGTCGGCCACGTCGACGCAGAGTGAGCGAAAGTGGTCGATCAGTTCGTCGCGTGCACGAAGGTGTCCGTCGACGAGGAGTGAGTTCCATGGTGCGTTGTGGGCACCGGGAACGTGGCCGGGACGGGGATCGACCGCGATGACCTCACCGCGGAATCGCTCGGGCGCACGAGCATCGAGAATCACGGTCGCCGATCTCTCGCCGAGAGCGACGACGTCATCGATGTCGGTGATCGATGCGATGCGATCGTTCGGCCATGGCCGCTCGGTGAAGGTCGTCGACACGGATTCGACATCTCCGGTCTCGAGCTCGTCACCGTGCTGTTCGATCCATGCGGCGAGCCCGCCATCGAGGAGTGACGCGCGACGTCCGAGCATGCGCAACATGACGACGAGACGTCCAGCGGTCATTCCTCCGGTGTCGTCGTACGCGACGATCCACGTGTCGTCACCGATTCCGAGACGCTCCATCGATGCGGCGAACTCGGCGGGGGAGGGAAGAGGATGACGTCCGTCGATCGGTGATCCGTGTGACGCGAGATCGCGATCGATGTCGACGAAAACTGCGCCAGGAACGTGACCGTTCCGGTACATCTCTCGGGCGTCACGACCGTCGAGATACCAGCGCACATCGGCGACGATCACCCGCAACGCGGGTTCGGCGAGCAGTCGATCGACATCGTCGATCGAGAGGAACGGAGGACTCGACACCTCGGAGAACCGGTCGGCAGTTGAGCTCAAGAGCCCCATCTTCGCACTGCTCGAGGGCATACTGGCAACGATGGACGTCCAGTCGATGGAACTCTTCTCGTCCCTCCTCGCCGTCGTGGCGGCCGGAGGCGTGGTGGTCGTCCTCGTGGCCCGACTCATGGCGTCCCGTGTCGCCGTCGCGCGCCAGTTGTCCGATGCGTTGCACGCCTCGGCGCTCTGGCTGGCGTGGCTGGTGGCTGCGGTGGCCACTGCGGGAAGCCTGTATTTCAGTGAGGTCGCCGACTACGTGCCGTGTCGTCTGTGTTGGTTCCAGCGCATCTGCATGTATCCCTTGGCCGGGATCCTGTTGGTCGCCGCGTGGCGCAAGGATCGCGGGGTTCGGTGGTACGCGTTGCCGCTGGCGGTGGCCGGGCTCTGTGTGTCGACGTATCACTACGTGATCGAGTGGAAGCCGAGCCTCGGCGAGGGTGCGTGTGCGGTCGGGCCGTCGTGCACCGACATCTGGTTCCGAGAGTTGGGCTTCGTCACGTTGGCTTTCATGGCATGGGCCGGATTCGCCGTGATCCTGGCCTTGTTGTTCGTCACACCGCGCGCCACGCCGGTCGAATCCTGACGAGAATGGAGATCGGGAGAAGATCATGAATGCCACCAAGAAGAACTCCAGTTCCACCCGACTCGTGATCGCAGCCGTGATCGTGACGATCGTCGCCGCCTTCGTCGTGGCGATCGTCGCCGGAGGTTCGTCCGACGACGGTTCGTCCGACAACGGTGATTCGTCCGTCGAGTCCGACTCGACGACGGCACCGTCGGGCGCCGGGACACCGGGAGAGACCCAGCCCGTCGACGTGCGATCCGAACGTTTGGCCCCCCTCGAGGACGAAGCGAACGATCCGGCCGTGGGTCAGCCCGCACCGGTGCTGTTCGGCGCCGATTTCGACGGCAGCCCGGTGTCGATCGAGCCGGGGGATGGGAAGAACCATCTCGTCGTGTTCCTCGCCCACTGGTGCCCGCACTGCAACGCCGAGATCCCGGTCCTGCTCGAATGGAAAGCGAACGGCATGGTGCCCGCCGACCTCGAGATCATCGGCGTGAGCACGGCATCGAGCGCCGACCGACCGAATTATCCACCCTCTCGATGGCTTCCGAACATGGGTTGGCCGTGGGCGACCATGGCCGATTCCGGTGAGATGGCCGCCGCCGAGGCCTACGGCGTGACGGGTTATCCGTTCATGGTGATCGTCGGCCCCGATGGAACCGTCAAGGGGCGGACATCGGGCGAGAAGGGTCTCGAAGCTCTCGATGCATGGGTGTCGTCGACGCTCGGTGGGTGATCTCGTGAACTTCGCCGATCTGCAGCGCATCATCGAAGAGACCTACGGAGAGCGCGACCGCGCCCGAGGCGTACCGTCGACGGTCGCTTGGCTGACCGAAGAACTCGGCGAACTCGCGCAGGCCGTGCGCAAGGGCACGGTCGATCAGCAGTTGCACGAATTCGGTGACGTATTGGCGTGGGTGGCCAGTCTCGCCAATCAGATGGACGTCGACCTCGACACGGCGATTCGTCGTTACGCCGACGGGTGTCCACGTTGTGCGGCGCGACCGTGCGCGTGCGCGTGACCCGGGCCGATCCACGGCGGGAACGTGCCGACTAGGGTCGGCTCGATGTCTTTCGAACCTGCCTCCTACGACTTCGATCGGTTCTTGCGCTACGACGACATGGTCGCGTGGCTGAATCACGTCACTGCGCGTCGTCCCGACCTCGTCACTCTCGAGTCGTACGGCCATTCGTACGAAGGCCGCAAACTCTGGGTCGTGGCCGTGACCGATTCGTCGACGGGATCACACGACACCAAACCCGCTCATTGGATCGACGCCAACATCCACGCCGTCGAAGTGACCGGTGGCGTCGCGGCTCTGCATCTCGTCCATCACCTCGTCGAAGGTTTCGCGAACGGTGACCCACTGGTGGTCGAGGCACTTCGGACACGCACCTTCTACGTCGCACCACGGGTGAACCCCGACGGGGTGGAAGCCGCTCTCGCCGATCGGCCGCTGTTCCATCGCTCGAGTGTTCGTTCGTGGCCTTGGATCGACGGACACCGTTGGCCGGGTCTGCATCCCGAGGACATCGACGGAGACGGACGAATTCTGACGATGCGCATCGCCGACCCCCATGGAGCCTGGATCGAGAACCCCGATGATTCACGGGTGATGATGCCGGTTCCGCTCGACGGTGTCACCGATCGACCGCGTTATCGGCTTCTCACCGAGGGTCGTGTGGTCGACTTCGACGGCTACACCGTGCCCACTCCACGCGATCCGGCGGGACTCGACCTCAATCGCAACTTTCCGGCCGGCTGGTCGACGAGCGTGACCGGCGCGGGTGATCATCCGCTCTCGGAACCCGAGATCGACGCGTTGGTGCGTGCCGTTCGCGCCCGACCGAACGTCTGCGGATACAACGCGTATCACACCTTCGGTGGTGTGCTGCTTCGTCCGTCGAGCACGAAATCCGATTCGGCCCTTCCACCGTCCGATGTCTGGACGTGGAACGAATTCGGCAAGCGAGGAACCGAACTCACCGGTTACAAGGTGCACTCCGTCTACGAAGACTTCACGTGGGACAAGTCCGACGTGATGAGCGGTGCGGGCGACGATTGGGCGTACGAACATCTGGGCGTGATCTCGTGGACCACGGAATTCTGGGACGTCGTTCATCACGCAACGGGCGAACGGGCCAACACCCTCATCTGGTACGAAGGTCCGACTCCTGCACAGGAATTGGCCGTGGCGACCTGGACCGACGAGCACGCTCCGGGTTCGTACGTTCCGTGGCGTTCGTTCGACCACCCCGATCTCGGACCGGTCGAGATCGGTGGATGCGACTTCTTCCACACGTGGACCAATCCTCCGACGTCGTGGTTGAGGAAGGAGATCGCTCCTCACGCCGAGTTCGCCGTGCACCAGGCACTGGCCTCGCCACGTCTCGTCATCGGCGACCTGACCGCCGAATCACTCGGAGGGAATTCATGGCGAGTGCGTCTCGGTGTGGCGAACACCGGATGGTTGCCGACCGATGTGAGTGCTTTCGCACGCAAGAACAACCTCGTGTTACCGATGACAGCCGAGATCGCTGTTCCGAACGGCTCGGTGATCGGTGGTCCGTCGCGGGTGAAACTCGGTCAACTCGAAGGACGAGCGGCATTCCGACTCAATGGCGGGGCGATGTCGGATGGCACTCCTGATCGAGTCCGTCACGAATGGGTGGTGTCGGCGGCCGCTGGTACCGACGTCGTGGTCGAAGTTCGCCATCCGCGTACCGGTCGGTCGAGTGCTCGGGTCACCTTGGAGGCCTGAGCGAGGTGGCGATCGACGATCTCGACGGGATGGACGAATTCGACGACGACATCGATGACGAGTCGGATGACGATCGGACCGAATCGGTCACCTACTCGGTCTCCGAACTCGCCGAAGCGATCAACGGCGTCCTCGAGGACTCCTTCGACGACGGTCTCTGGGTGTGGGGAGAGATCACCGGTCTCAGTGTGAAAGGCGGTCACACCTACTTCACCCTCGTCGAGCAGACGGCGAGCGGCAAGAAGGCGCAATTGAACGTCAACCTGTGGCGGGGAGAGCACGACAAGATCCGCCCGCTGTTGCGCAAGAGCGGGGTGACTCTCGAGAACGGATTACGAGTCCGAGTCTTCGGCGAGCTCGACTTCTATGCGCCGTTCGGAAAATTGTCGTTGGTGATGCGCGGGATCGATCCCCGGTTCACACTCGGCGACATCGCCATGCAGCGCGAGGAGCTGATCCGTCGTCTACGCGAGTCGGGCGACTTCGATCGCAACAAGGACGTCGAATGGACTCCGGTTCCGTTGCGGGTGGGTGTCGTCACGAGTGGTAGCAGTGCGGCGTGGGCCGACTTCGTCCACGAGATCGAATGCAGCGAACTCGGCTTCGTGTTGCGTCTGGCCGATGTCACGGTGCAGGGAGACTCGGCTGTGTCGCAGGTGAGCCGGGCGATCGAGGCTCTGTCGCGTCGAGCCGACATCGACGTGATCGCGGTGATTCGTGGCGGGGGAAGCCGGGCCGAACTCGCCACCTTCGACGCCGAGCCGATCGCTCTCGCCATCGCTCGATCGGAGATTCCGGTGGTGACCGGTATCGGACACGAGATCGACACCAGCGTCGCCGACGAAGTTGCCCACCGACGTTTCAAGACTCCGACGGCGTGCGCGGCGGGCCTCGTCGAGCGGGTCCGAGCCTTCGTCGACGCGAGCGAATCCGCGTGGACGGAGATCGCTCGACTCTCGACCGACCGCCTGAGCGATGCGTCCGGCGCCCTCGCTGAGCTGACTCACCGCATCGCCGGGCACACCCGAACCGCGATCATCAGAGCCGAGGAGCGCCTGGGGCATCGTTCTCATCGACTCGCCAGTGCGGCTCGGGGGACGCTCTCGGTGCGCTCGTCGGTGCTCGCCGCACACACCGATCACCTGCGGCGGCGGGCTCCGATGCTCGTCGTCGAGCAAACGCGTCGACTCGATGAATTCGAGACTCGTGCCCGTCTTCTCGACCCGCGCGAGTTGATGCGACGTGGATGGTCGGTCACCCGCCATGCGGACGGACGAGTGATTCGTTCGACGACCGAACTGTCGACGGGCGATGCGATCGTGACTCAGATGGTCGACGGCTCGATCACGAGTACCGTTGACATGGCGACCTCGTCGCCGTCCAGCCCCGAAGGGAGAACCGGATGAGCAAGAAGGCCGGAGCCAACGACGAGAACGACGAGATCGGTTACGCAGCCGCCCTCGACGAACTCGAATCGATCCTCTCCGAACTCGAGGCCAGTGACGTCGACGTCGACGTGCTCGCTGAACGAGTGGCGCGAGCATCGGAACTCATCCGGGTGTGTCGTGACCGGATCGGTCATGCCACGTTGCAGATCGAAAAGGTCGTCGCCGGCCTCCAGGACTGAACGACCCGTAGCCTGACCTCGTGTCCGCTGGCCCCCCGTCTTCCCTGCTCGCCATCGCGCGGAACGTCGAGGCTCGACTCGACGAGGTGCTGCGCGACGAAGAGGTGCGCTGGTCGACGTTCGACGTCGATCTCGCGTCTCCGGTGGCCGAGATCCGCCGCCTGGTCGGCGCCGGCGGCAAGCGTCTGCGCCCGGCCTTTTGTCACTGGGGTTTCGTGGGTCTCGGTGGCGATCCGAGCGACCCACGGGTCATCGATGCCGGAGCGGCCCTCGAGTTGTTGCATGCCTTCGCTCTCTTCCACGACGACATCATGGACGGTGCCGTCACTCGTCGCGGCGCGCCGGTCACCCATGAAGTGTTCGCCGATGAGCACCGACGTCTCGAGAGCAGCGGCGAGGCCCGTCGATACGGCGACGGCATGGCGATCCTGATCGGCGATCTCGCTTTCGTGATCAGCGACCGACTTCTCGACGGAGTGGCCGACGAAGCCCGATCGATCTGGCACGAGTTGCGGATCGAATTGAACATCGGCCAACTCCTCGATCTCATGGGGTCGGCCCGTCACGACCGACGGCGCGACAAGGCCGAGCGGATCTGTCGATACAAGAGCGGGAAGTACACCATCGAGCGGCCCTTGCATCTCGGGGCCACGATCGCCGCACCCGGTCGGGCGATCGAGTCGCTCGATGCTCTCAGTGCGTACGGGCTTCCGCTCGGTGATGCCTTCCAGATGCGCGATGACGTGATGGGTGTCTTCGGCGATCCGTCGGTGACCGGAAAGCCGGTCGGCGACGACCTGCGTGAGGGCAAGCCCACTCCGCTGCTGGCCATCGCCGTTGCACGGGCGAACGACGCTCAACGCATCGTTCTCGATCGAGTGGGACGCGACGTTCTGTCCGATCGCGACGTCGCCGATGCCCAGCAGGCGATCGTCGATTGCGGCGCCCTCGACGAGATGGAAAGGGTGATCGAGCGACTCCGTTCCGATGCGATCGCGGCACTGAATCGGCTCGATCTGTCCGGTGATGCGCGACAGGAATTGGAAGCTCTCGCTGCCTATGTGACGCAGCGTCGGGTCTGAAGTTCTGCGTCGGCGACGACCACAGGCTCTACGATGAGGGTCGTGAACATCTCGTCGGTTTCTTTGGCACTTGCCGCGTCGATCGCCTTGGTCGCCTGCGGAGGAGATCAGAACTCCGTCGACACCTTGCCGTTGCCCACTGCGGCGCCCACAGTTGCTCCGGCGAGCAGCGAGGTGGCCACGACGGTCCCCGTGAGCGAGGAGTACTACACGATTCAGCAGGGTGACACTCTGTTCGGGATCGCCCAGTCGTTCGGTATCACGGTCGACGATCTCATCTCGTACAACGCGATCGCCGACCCCGATGCGATTCAGGCCGGACAGCGTCTCAAGATTCCTCCGTCGTCGGGTACGGCGACGACTGCGCCCGCCACCACCTCCACCACGATGGCGACCACCACCCCCTGAGTCGAATTCGTACACTGTCGCCATGGCCGACGGCGCGAAGTTCTGGCCGACCACGGAGCACTGGTCGGTGAGCATTCCACTGCACACACCGCATCCGCGTGTACGTGCTCTTCACGACACGGGATTCGTCGCTCTGAGTCCGATGCCGATCGACGTTCCCGCGAACGAATGGGAATCCCTCGAATACATGGATTGGAAGAGCGGCGGCGACACCAATTTCGCTCCGCTCGCATCGGCCGACGGTGAACTCGATTGCCGCGGATTCTGGGACAAAGGCAAGACCGACAAGGACGCTCTTTGGACGGTGAACGCCGACAAGGCGCCGACCTTGCGCCGGTACGTCGATGCCGTGGGCGCCAATTTCGGTCGCGTGCGCATCATCAAACTCGAACCGCAGGATCGAGACACCGCCATCCGCTCGATTCACCGTGACGACAACAACCGTTTCAATCCCGACGACGAGGGCTGGGTCGTCCGGTCATGGGTCGAACTGACTCACCAACCCGACAGTTACATGTTGCTGATGGACAACGACGCCGAAGGTTTGCCCGACCCGTCGACCGAGCGTCGGGTTCCGCTTCCCAAGGGTGCTCGCTTCGTCGTCGACACGCAACGTTTGTGGCACGTCGTCGTCCACAACTCGGATCGTCCGCGTTATGCGCTCATCACCAGCTTCGAGAGCGGTCCTGCTCTCGAGCGATGGATCGAGTCGCAACGCGCCGTGAGTGTCTGACCGACGCCGTCAGGAACGCGAGGTCGCCACGATCTCGGCGATGTCTCGCATGATGCGACCGAGTTGGAAATCTTTCGGCGTGTACACCGCCCGGACCCCTTGTGCGATCAGGCGTGGCCGATCCTCTTCGGGAATGATGCCGCCGACGACGACAGGGATGTCGACGCCGTCGGCACGCAGCCGGTCGATCACCGCCGGGACGAGCGACAGATGCGATCCGGAGAGGATCGAGAGTCCGATCACGTCGGGATCCTCGTCGCGCGCACTGGCCGCGATCTGTTCGGGTGTGAGCCGGATTCCCGAGTAGATGACTTCCATGCCGGCGTCGCGGGCGGCTACGGCGATCTGCTCCGCACCGTTGGAATGGCCGTCGAGTCCGGGTTTGGCGACGAGCAGCTTGGGCGGACCACCGGGAATGGTGCGAACGAACGCGGCGACCTCGGCCAGTTCACCGGGTCGTTTGCCGACCGCGGCCGAGACCCCTGTGGGTGCGCGGTACTCACCGAACACCTCGCGCAGCACCCCTGCCCATTCACCGGTGGTTCCACCGGCCTTGGCGAGTGCGATCGACGGTTCCATCACGTTGTCGCCTTCGAGTGCGGCCCGACGCAGGGTCGCCAGCGCGGCGTCGACGGCGACTTGATCTCGGGTGGATCGCCAGGTGTTCACGTCGTCGATCGTTTCGCGTTCGACGGCCGGATCGACCTTCACGATCTTGTCGGTCCCACCGAGCGGTGACGCCTCGGTTTCGTGATAGCTGTTGACTCCGACGACGACCTGCTCGCCCGATTCGATTCGGCGGGTGCGCTCGGCCATCGAACGCACGAGACCGCCCTTCAATTGATCGACGGCTTCGAATGCTCCACCCATCTCGAGAACGTCGTTGAACTCGTTCCACGCCGCGTCGCGGATCTCGGCTGTTCGAGATTCGATGACGTGCGAACCATCGAAGATGTCGCCATGTTCGAGGAGGTCAGTCTCGAAAGCCAGGACCTGCTGCATACGAAGGCTCCACTGCTGGTCCCACGGAGTGGGGAGACCGAGTGCCTCGTTCCACGCCGGCAATTGGATCGAGCGTGCGCGTGCATTCTTCGACAACGACACCGCGAGCATCTCGAGCACGATTCGCTGGACGTTGTTCTCGGGTTGGGCCTCGGTCAGACCGAGGGAGTTGACCTGAACCCCGTATCGGAATCGAAGAGCCTTGTCGTCGGTGACGCCGTACCTCTCGCGGCCGATTCGCTCCCAGAGTTCGGTGAAGGCGCGCATCTTGCAGATCTCTTCGATGAAGCGGATTCCGGCGTTGACGAAGAACGAGATCGACGCGAACACTTGGGCGAATTGATCAGCGGGGACCTGCCCGGAATCGCGCACCGCGTCGAGAACACCCACGGCCGTGGCGAGGGAATAGGCAATTTCCTGAACCGGAGTCGCACCAGCCTCTTGGAGGTGGTACGAGCACACGTTCATCGGATTCCACTTCGGAGCGTTGTTGGCGCACCACGCGACCATGTCGACGATGAGACGACGTGACGGAACCGGCGGGAAGATGTAGGTGCCGCGAGAGAGATACTCCTTCACGATGTCGTTCTGCGTCGTGCCACGCAGCGCGGTTCGCGGGACTCCTTGATCGTCGGCGTTGGCGACGTACAGCGCGAGCAACCAGGCCGCTGTCGCGTTGATCGTCATCGATGTGTTCATCTGCCCGGGGGGAATTCCGTCGAGCAGCGTTCGCATGTGCCCGAGGTGGGACACGGGTACGCCGACCTTGCCCACTTCACCGGCGGCCATCGGTGAGTCGGGGTCGTAGCCGGTCTGAGTCGGGAGATCGAAGGCGATCGAGAGGCCGGTCTGACCTTTGGCGAGGTTGGTCCGGTAGAGCTCGTTGGACGCCTTGGCCGTCGAGTGACCGGAGTAGGTGCGCATCAGCCATGGCGCGTCACGACGCGGTCCGTCGGCGCGGGCGGGAGCGGTGGTCTCGTCGGCCATGCGTTCAGTCTGTCGGGATCGGTGCGGATTTCCGTCGCTGGACGGGTCGAACGGCGTTGCGAAGCAGGGCCAGGTATTCGGCACGCGGGACGTCGATCGCCCCGAGCGACACGAGATGTGGGGTGGTCCACTGCACGTCGAACAGCTCGACATCGGTGGCGACCAACGCCTCCATCAGTGCGACGAGGGCGGCCTTGGACGCATCGGTCTTCCGGTGGAACATGCTCTCACCGGCGAAGAAACGTTCGATGTGGACGCCGTACACCCCGCCGACGAGATCGTCCCCCGACCAGACTTCGATCGAATGAGCCCATCCCGAACGGTGCAATTCGGTGTAGGCGGCCACGAACGAGTCGTCGATCCACCCGTGTGGCCGACGTTCGTCGCCGCACTCGCGCATCACGCGTTCGAAGCACGTGTCGATCGAGTAGCTGAAGCCGCGAAGGTGTTTGCGTAACGAGTGCGAGACATGGAGCCCATCGATCGGAACGACTCCGCGCGGGTCGGGGCTGAACCAGCCGATGGTCGGTCGGCGTTCACCGACCGGCATCGGGAAGAATCCGTTCGAGTACGCCGAGAGAAGGGTGCTCGGTGCGAGATCGGCTCCGATACAGATCAGATCTTCGTCGCCGTCGACAGGTACGTCGTCGAAGTGCCACTCGCTCTCGGTGACACGACGTGGCGTCGCGGCGAAGCGGGCGATGTCCTGCGACGACAGTAATGACGTCGGGATCGTCGGTCGACGATCAGTAGTCGTAGAAACCACCCTTGGTCTTGCGACCGAGGCGTCCGGCGGCGACCATCCGACGGAGTGTCGGCATCGCGGCGTAGTTCGGATCGCGGAACTCGTCGTAGAGGGCATCGAGGATGGCGAGGGACGTGTCGAGGCCGACCAGATCGAGAAGGGCGAACGGGCCCATCGGGAAGTTGCAGCCACCCTTCATGGCGGTGTCGATGTCGGCCATGCTCGCCGTGCCCTGCTCGAGCATGCGGATCGCATTGTTGAGGTAGGGGAAGAGAAGTGCGTTGACGACGAAACCTGCGCGGTCCTTCACCTGCACCGGCTGCTTGCCACACGTCTCGGCGAAGGCGGTCGCGGAATTGATCGTGGCATCGGACGCCGTGAGCGGTCGAACGATTTCGACGAGGGGCATCGCGGTGGCCGGATTGAAGAAGTGGATACCGCACACCGACTCGGGCCGGGACGTCACCATGGCGAGTTCGACGACGGGGAGAGTCGAGGTGTTGGTGGCGATGATGGCGCCGACCTTCACGACGCGATCGAGTTCGGCGAACAGAGACTTTTTGGTGTCGAGATCCTCGACGATGCTCTCGATGACGAGATCGCAGTCGGCCAGCGCCGACAGATCCGACACGGCGGTGATGCGACCGAGGATCGCCGCCGAATCTTCCTCGGAGAGTCGACCCTTCTCGACCTGCTTGGCGAGACCCTTGGCGACCGAAGCGACCATGGCATCGGCGGTCGCCTGTGAACGCGACCGCACGATGACGGTGAGGCCGGCGCGGGCGACCACTTCGGCCAGACCCGACCCCATGATTCCGGATCCGACGATGCCGACAGTGGTGATGGCCATGGAGTGTCCTTTCGGAACGGCCGTTCGAGACGAAGACCGAGGTGTGTCGTCACGATAATTACCGACTGGTAACCGGGGCAAGACCGAGATGAATCCGACGCCTAAGGTCGGGGTCATGCCCGGCACCATCGTTTTGCAAGGTGGAGGACCATTCGCCCTCCATGACGACCTCGACCGACGACTCCTCACTGCGGCCAGCGCCGACCGGGTGGTCGTCCTTCCGACCGCGGACGCCTTCGAACGACCGGAGGTCTTGGTCGCGGCGGCCATGTCGTGGGCGGAGCGGCTGGGTGTCCAGGTCGAGGCGTTGATGGTGATGAGTCGACCCGAAGCGATGGACGACAGTGCCGCGGCGGTGGTGCGCAGTGCCCGTGCGGTTTGGCTCGTCGGCGACAACCCGATTCACCTGCGCAGCGTCGTGAAGGACACGCCGATCTGGGATGCCTTGCACGACGTGTTGCGGGCCGGGGGCGTGGTCGTCGGGTGCGGAGCGTCGGCCTCGGCATTGTGCGATCCGATGCTCGATCCGCGCGGAGGAGCGTTGGCTCTTGGACTCGGCCTCGTCGTCGGGATGACTGTGGTCACTCAGGCCGAGAGCCTCACCCACGACCGCCAAGCACGAGTGCGCAAGTTGACGAACGTTCCGCTCGCTCTGCTTCCATCCTCCTCGGCGCTCATCAGAACCGACTCCGGTTGGGAGAGCGTCGGACCTCACGAGACCGTCGGCGAACTGCCGGCTTGAGTCGTTCGAATCGGAGTCGTCGTGTCCGACGCGTTGCGCATCGGTGTCATCGGCACCGGAATGATGGGTTGCGAACACATTCGCAACGTGAACGCCCTACCCGACGCCGAGGTCGTGGCGATCAGCGACCCGAACGAACGTCCGTTGTCGTGGGCCCGACACGAACTGGGCGATCGTCCCGTCGTCGAGTTCCGCGATCACCGCGAACTCCTGGTTGCGAACCTCGTCGATGCGTTGATCGTGGCCTCGCCCAACTTCACGCACGTCGACGTCCTGCGGGACGTGTTGTCGACCGATGTGCCGGTGCTCGTCGAGAAGCCGATGTGTACGACGATCGCCGATTGTCGCGAAGTCGTGGATCGAGCGAATGCCCGTGATGCGATCACCTGGGTCGGTCTCGAGTACCGGTACATGGCCCCGATCGGCGCCCTGATCGATGTCGTTCGTTCAGGACGAATCGGAACCACGCGCATGGTCGCGATCCGTGAACATCGCTTCCCCTTTCTCGTGAAAGTCGACCATTGGAATCGCTTCTCGCGCAACACCGGTGGAACGCTCGTCGAGAAATGCTGTCATTTCTTCGATCTGATGAATCTGATCGTCGCGTCTCGGCCCGTGAAGGTGTACGCGAGTGGTGGCCAGGACGTCAATCATCTCGACGAGGTGTACGACGGCGAACGCCCCGACATTCTCGACAATGCATTCGTGATCGTCGATTATGCGAACGGGGTGCGCGCGCATCTCGACCTGTGCATGTTCGCCGAAGGATCACGCCAGGAGCAGGAGATCTCGGTGGTCGGTGACATCGGAAAGGTCGAGGCGGCGATTCCGGGAGACGGATCGGTGTACGTCGGAACTCGCGCCGATCGTTCGGTCGTGCCGTCGGCGGCTCCCATCGATCCGTCGGTCGCTCATGTCGGTTTCCACTTCGGAGCGAGTTACGTGGAGCTGGTGCGTTTCTGCGATGCGGTACGACGAGGTACGGCGCCGGAGGTCGACGTGAATGCCGGAATGCTCTCGGTGGCGATCGGCGTTGCCGCGCATCGGTCGATCGACGAGGGTCGACCGATCGACGTCGGCGAACTCGGAGTCTGAGCGATCAGGCTTCGGTGACGGTGACCGACACGATGCGGATGTCACCGAGAGGAGGGACACCGTTGTTGTCGGGGTTGCCGAGCGCATCGAGCGCGGCGACGACGTCGAGACCCTCGGTCACCGTGCCGAAGAGGCTGTAACTCGGGGGCAGGGCGGCCCCGTTCGATCCGGTGATGACGAAGAACTGGCTGCCGTTCGTGTCGGGTCCGGAGTTGGCCATGGCGATGGAACCGATTTCGTACTCGCCGGCTTCGGGTAGTTCGTCGGCGAACGAGTAGCCCGGTCCGCCGGTTCCGGTGGCCGTCGGGTCCCCGCACTGCACGACGAAGTTGGGAATGGCCCGGTGACATTCGGTGTCGTCGAAGTACTTGAAGCGGGCCAGGTTCACGAAGTTGTTGACCGTTCCGGGAGCACGGGCCGGATCGAGGGCGATGGTGAACGAGCCTTCACTGGTCTCGACCACGGCCGTGTAGGTCTTGGTCGGGTCGATGCACAACTGGGGAGCATCGGCGAACTCGCGCGTCTGGGTGGCGCTTCCGTCGGTGGGTGCGCAGTCTCCGGTTCCGTACGCGAAGTCGGCTGATTCGACCGGCAAGGTGGTCGAGGGACCGGACGGGACCGTGGTGGTGGCTCCGAAGTTCTCGACACTGGTGACGGTGGGGATCGGGTTGGTCGCCGACGAGTCCGAGTCGTCGCCTCCGTCCGTGAGTACGGCGATGAGGAGGAAGAGTCCGATCAGTGCGCCGACGGCGACGACGATGCGAACCGTTCGACGGATCGAGGCGCGTCGGCGCTCGGCGGTGGCGGCGGCCTGACGGCCCATCTCTCGGTTCTGCTTCTTGCGTTCACGCTTGGCGGTGCCCATGAGGGAGGCAGGCTAGTAGCCTGCGATTTTCGTGACACTCATCGTGCAGAAGTTCGGTGGCACCTCGGTCGCCGACCCGGAGCGAATTCGCGCCGTGGCCGAGCACGTGGCCTTCACCAAGAGCCACGGTGCCGATGTGGTCGTCGTGGTCTCGGCGATGGGGAAATCGACCGACAATCTCATCAAGCTGGCCAACGAGGTGTCCTCCACTCAGCCCGGACGTGAGATGGACATGCTTCTCACCACCGGAGAGCGGATTTCCATGGCCCTCGTGTCGATGGCCCTCGCCGATCGTGGAATCGAGGCGGTCAGCTTCACCGGCAGCCAGGTCGGCATCATCACCGACACCATCCACACCAAGGCCAAGATCCTCGAAGTGAAGGGTGATCGCGTGCGCGAGGCCCTCGCGCAGGGCAAAGTGTGCGTCGTCGCAGGTTTCCAGGGCGTGAGCACCGACCGCGAGATCACGACTCTCGGACGTGGGGGCTCCGACACGACGGCCGTGGCCATCGCCGCCGCCCTCGGTGCCGACAGTTGCGAGATCTACACCGATGTCACGGGTGTGTTCACCGCTGATCCGCGCATCGTTCCGCAGGCGCGCAAGCTCGCCCACATCAACTTCGACGAGATGCTCGAAATGGCCGGCGCCGGAAGCAAGGTGCTCGCCTTGCGTTCGGTCGAGTTCGCCCGTAATCACAACGTTCCCATCCACGTTCGCTCGAGCTTCACCTGGGAGCCCGGAACGTGGGTCACGAGTCAGGAGCCTTCCGTGGAAGATCCCGTCATCTCGGGCGTCGTCACCGACGTCAGTGAAGCCAAGGTCACCGTGCGCAGCGTGCCCGACCGCCCCGGCGTGTCGGCCTCGCTGTTCGAGCCGCTCGCGCAGGCGAACGTCAATGTCGACATGATCGTGCAGAACACGTCGTCCGACGGCACGACCGACATCAGTTTCACCGTTCCGAAGGCCGACATGAAAGTCGCCGATGCGATCGTCGCCGACGTCGCGAAGCAGATCGGTGCCTCGGGCATCTCTCACGACGACGCCATCGCCAAGATCTCGCTCGTCGGAGCCGGTATGAAGACGAGTCCGGGCATCGCAGCCAAGATGTTCCGGGTCCTCGCCGACGAAGGTGTGAACATCGCGATGATCTCCACATCGACGATTCGTATCTCGGTGGTCATCGCCGCCGCCGATCTCGAGCGCGCGGGTCGCGCTCTGCACACCGCGTTCGGTCTCGACAGCGGTCAGGCGTACAGCGCTCCGCTTCCCGAGCGGAAGTGACGGAGCAACGCCGGAGTGAGTGAGGGTCGCCGTCAGCACGTTCCGTGGAAGGCCGCCGGACGAGCGACCACTCGCCATGACGACGCCGACAGCGTCGTGCGCGACACGGGATGGGTGTTCAACAACGCGACCGGACGTGAACTGACTCTCGAACAGTTCGTCGACTCCGGGGAACAAGAAGTCGGCGCCTACATGCAGTGCTTCGGCTTCGATTCGGCCGAGAACTCGCGATCGTCGATCGTCGAGATCGGATCGGGTATCGGTCGGATGACGGCAAGTTTCACGCGGCGTTTCGCGGCGGTGACCGCGTGCGATCTCGATGCGGATTTTCTCGATCGCTGTCGAGACACCGTGACCGCATTCGGCCACGTCGATCGACTCACCACCTCGCACGTGGCCGATGGACGGACGCTCTCGCTCGCCGACGCGTCGGCCGATGTGGTGTTCAGCTACATCACCTTGCAGCACTGCGATCCGGCGGATGCACTGAGACTCACGTCGGAGGCCTTCCGAGTCGTGAAGCCCGGCGGTCGGATCGTCCTGAATTACCGAACCTGGATCGGACGCGACGTCGTGCTGTATCCAGCTGGTGTGGTCACTCGTATGTTGTGGCGAGTACCCGTGCTCGGACCATGGTTGTCGCGGCAACGATGGTCGACTCGTCTCGGTTGGCAGGCCAATCGTCTGACTCCTCGTGCCGTCGTTCGGCACCTGGTCGACGAGGGCATCCAGGTCTCGTCACCCGAACTGTGGTTCCGTACCGGTCATCGTCGGGTCGCGTCCCGCGGTGGAGTGACCGGATTCCGTGTGGCCACCTTCGAGGGGATCGATTCGAGCCACTGGTGGTTAATCGCCCGTCGTCCCGACTGAGCCGACCGTTAGCCTCTCGCTTCATGCGAGTCGGTGTGGTCGGAGCAACAGGGCAGGTCGGAAGTGTCATGCGCACTCTTCTCGAGGAGCGCAACTTTCCGATCGACGAACTCAGGTTTTTCGCCTCGGCGCGATCGGCTGGATCGACTCTTCCGTGGAAGAACGGCCACATCACCGTCGAAGACGCCTCGACCGCCGACCCGACGGGTCTCGACATCGCCCTCTTCTCGGCCGGTGCCACTTCGTCCCGTGAGCTCGCTCCGAAATACGCCGCGGCCGGGGTCACCGTCATCGACAATTCGTCGGCGTGGCGGATGGATCCCGATGTTCCGCTCGTGGTGAGCGAGGTCAACGGCGCCGAGATTCACAAGGCGACGAAGGGAATCATCGCCAATCCGAATTGCACCACCATGGCCGCGATGCCGGTGCTCAAGGTCCTGCACGACGAAGCCGGTCTCGAACGCATCGTCGTGAGCACGTATCAAGCAGTGTCGGGTGGAGGCCTCGCAGGGGTCGACGAACTCGACAAGCAGGCTCGGGAGACGGTCGATCTCGCGCGCGATCTCACCTTCGACGGTGACGCGGTGTCGTATCCCGTTCCGACCAAGTTCGCCAAGCCGATCGCCTTCAACGTCCTTCCGTACGCGGGTAAGTACGTCGACGATGGCTCGTTCGAGACCGACGAAGAACAGAAGCTGCGCAACGAGAGTCGCAAGATCCTCGCCATTCCGAACCTTCGGGTGTCGGGCACGTGTGTGCGCGTTCCGGTCTTCACCGGACATTCCCTCAGCATCAACGCCGAGTTCGCGCGTTCGATCTCGGTCGAGCGGGCCACGACTCTGCTGGCCGCAGCACCCGGCGTCGTGGTGCTCGACGTTCCGACTCCGTTGGAAGCAGCCGGCAAGGACCCGAGTTTCGTGGGTCGCATCCGACAGGACTCGTCGGTCGACGGAGGTCGCGGACTCGTTCTCTTCGTGAGCAACGACAATTTGCGCAAGGGTGCGGCACTCAACGCAGTGCAGATCGCCGAACTCTTCGTGAAGTAGAACTGACGCATGGTCGGAACGCTCGTCATCCTGCGCCACGGCGAGAGCACGTGGAACCAGCAGAATCTCTTCACCGGGTGGCACGACGTTCCGTTGTCCGAGAAGGGTCGTCTCGAAGCGGCTGCGGCCGGACGCACGATGGCGGACGTCGGATTGCGTTTCGACTTCGCCCATACGTCGTTGCTCGAACGCGCCGTCGTCACGTGTCACCTCGCGCTCGATGCGATGGGTCAGGTCTGGCTTCCGCTGCAGCGATCGTGGCGGTTGAACGAACGGCATTACGGCGCACTTCAGGGACTCGACAAGAAGGCCACTGCTGAGCGACACGGCCAGGAACAGACCAACATCTGGCGTCGCAGTTTCGACGTGCCACCGCCGCCGGTCGAGCGCACGAGTCCCGAGCATCCGATCAACGATGCGCGTTATCGACTCCTCGATCCCGACGTTCTTCCGGCGAGCGAGTGTTTGAAGGACGTGGTGGCCCGAGTGTTGCCCTATTGGTTCGACGAGATCGTTCCGCAGCTTCGAGCCGGGCTCGATGTGCTGGTGACCGCCCACGGCAACTCGTTGCGGGCCCTCCTCATGCACCTCGAAGGGGTGTCGGAGACCGACATTCCCGAGATCAACATTCCAACCGGGGTGCCCCGCCGCTATCGATTCCGTGACGACCTGACCGTGTCCGAGGTCGGCTATCTGGGAGATGCCTCGGCGATCGAGGCCGCGGCCGCTGCCGTGGCCCGCCAAGCCCAGGCCTGAACGGCCCTCGACGGAACGGTTGTCACTCGAACGGTCGTCCGAGGGTCCGAGGTTCGTCGTGGTGACCGCCGACTCGCCCCGGTGACGACTGGCTCGTTCGCATGTGAACGGCACAAGTTCACGATCGTCGTATAGTGCTTCTCATGGCAAGCAAGAAGTCGTATCTCGAAAGCCTCGGCAAGGTCTCGCTCTTCTCGTCGTGCTCCAACAAGGATCTCGAGAAGATCGCCAAGGCCGGTGACGAGGTCCTCATCACGGCCGGAACGATGGTCGTCGACCAAGGTCAGACCGGTCGTGAGGCCTTCGTCCTTCTCAAGGGTTCGGCGACCGTTCGACGCAACGGTAAGAAGGTCGCCACCCTCGGACCGGGTGCGGTCATCGGCGAGCTGTCGCTGCTCGACCACGGCCCGCGTACCGCCACCGTCACTGCCGATACCGATTGCACGATGCTCGTCATCAGCCAGCGGCAGTTTCTCGGAGTCATCGACGCCATCCCGGCCCTGGCGCACAAGCTGCTGGGTACGTTGGCCGGACGCATCCGTGAACTCGACCGTCAGTACTACGGCTGATTCGTTCGAGATCCGTCGGTGACCTCGGGCTCGCCCCGACCAGGTTCCCCATTCTTCGAGGGTCGGAGTAGCGTTCTCCCTGCATGGGTACCCACACCGACACCCCGGCCGCGCCTTCGGGCCCGCGGCGCCTGAAGCCTTATCAACTGTCGATCGCCGTCGGCTCCTTCATGGCGGTGTTCATCGCCGTGTCGGGTGTGCTGCCCCTTCTCACCGGCTGGAAGAGTGATTCTCCGATCCACCGTGAAGTGTTCGGCGGCATTCCAGGGCCGTTGAAGGTCGCGTTCTACACGGTCATCCCGGCGCTGGTCCTGTGGGGTTCGTTCCGCTTCGCCGACCGGGTTCGCAACTGGGAGCGTGGCGCGCCCGATCGACGTCGCACCACGGTGAAGAACGCGAAGAACCGATTGGCCGACTTCCGCGCCGGTGTGTACATGAGGACCTTGCTGCGTGACTCGGCCGCCGGCCTCATGCACTCGCTCATCTACTTCGGTTTCCTGATTCTGCTCGGCGTGACGACGGTGCTCGAAGTCGACCACCAGATGCCCGAGAGCCTGAAGTTCCTGCACGGAGACGTGTACCGCGGCTACGTGTTCGTCGGTGATTTCGCCGGTCTGATGTTCACGGGTGGCGTGGTGTGGGCGATCGTTCGTCGCTACGTTCAGCGTCCGTATCGCATCCGCATCAAGTCGAAGCCCGAGCACGCGGTCATCCTCGGTGTTCTGCTGGCGATCGGAGTGTCCGGATTCGGCGCCGAGATGTTCCGCATCGCCGAGAACTCGGCGAGCGGTCTGAACATGGATCACGAGAAGTGGTCGTTCGTCGGTTATCCGCTCGCTCAGCTGGTCGACGGATGGTCGGTCAGCAGTCTCGAACTCTGGCATCAGGGCTGGTGGATCGCTCACGTCCTCACCTTCGTGGCGTTCCTCGCGATCCTGCCGATCACGATGCTGCGCCACATCTTCACGTCGCCGCTCAACATGTATCTGAAGGATCGCGAACGCCCGAAGGGTGCGATGAAGGCGATGCCGAATCTGACCGAGACATCGCTCGAGACCTTCGGCGCATCGGTTGTCGAGGATTTCACGTGGAAGCAGCTGCTCGACACCGACGCCTGCACGATGTGCGGTCGTTGCACGAGCGTGTGCCCGGCCCATGCGACCGGCAAGATGCTCGATCCGCGCGAGATCGTGTTGAAGACCGGTGAAGTGATGGCGGCCACGGCATCGCACGCTCCTGGTGGACGCGTCAGTCCGCCCCTCGGCACCGACCCCGAGATCACGATCTCGGCCAACTCGCTGTTCGAGCGCATCACCGCCGAAGAAGTCTGGAGTTGCACGTCGTGCAAGGCGTGCGACGAGATCTGTCCGGTCAACATCGAGATCCTCGACAAGATCCTCGACATGCGCCGTTATCTCTCGCTCATGGAGAGCAACTTCCCGGCCGAATTGGGCAACGCTTATCGCGCCATGGAGAACCAGGGCAATCCGTGGGGGATGAACCAGGGTGAGCGGGCCGATTGGGCGACCGATCTCGACGTCGACGTGGTCGACCCGGGCGATGCCTTCTCGCACGAGTACCTCTACTGGGTCGGTTGTGCCGGATCGTTCGACGACAAGAACAAGAAGGTCACTCAGTCGATGGCCAAGTTGTTGCGTCGCGCCGGAATCGACGTGGCGATCCTCGGACCGAGCGAGATGTGCACCGGCGATTCGGCCCGTCGTTCGGGTAACGAGTATCTCTTCCAGATGCTGGCGATGCCGAACATCGAGACGTTGAACGGTATGGGTGTGAAGAAGATCATCACCCAGTGCCCGCACTGCTTCAACACACTCGCCAACGAGTATCCGCAGTTGGGTGGCAATTACGAAGTGATCCACCACACGCAATTGCTCGAGCAGTTGATCGACAGTGGGCAGCTCGACGTGAGCAACGCGACGCTCGAAGAGCGCATCACCTACCACGACTCGTGCTACCTCGGTCGTCACAACGACGTGTACCTGGCGCCGCGCAAGGTCGTGGCATCGATCAAGGGTGTCGAGGTCGTCGAGATGAGCCGTAACGGCACCAAGGGCATGTGCTGCGGTGCGGGTGGTGCGCGCATGTGGATGGAGGAGTCCATCGGCACCAAGGTGAACGACGAGCGCGCTCGTGAAGCTCTGTCGACCGGTGCGACGCGCGTGGCGACGGCGTGCCCGTTCTGTTACATCATGCTCGACGATGGTGTGAAGGGTGCGGGAGTGGAAGAGGATCAGGTGCGCGTCGGCGACATCGCGATCCACTTGCTCGAGGCGATCGAGAATGGTGAGCGCGAGCTGGCCAATCCGGGCGCCCCCCTCGTGGCCGAATCCACGACGTCGTCCCCCACGCCGGTCGCCGGCGACTAACCCCCGGCGTTCTGGGTCCGTATTCGGACGCCAGGTGTCGTTTTGTAGACCCAGAACACCGATTGGTGGGTCGAGAACACCGGTCAGGTGAGGTGGGAGAGGACCAGGGAGCGCAGGACGTCGATGTTGGCGCCGTTGTGGGTACTGACCCACACCACGTCACCCGGATCCAACTCGCAACCGGCGGCCAATTCCCTCTTGCGGGTCTGTCGTTTCGACGATTTCACCTTGTCGCCTTTAGTCGCCACGACCGTGTGAGGGACCTCGTTCGCCCGCAGCCAATCGAGCATCTGGACGTCGAGTTTGGTCGGGCCGATTTCTCCGTCGACCAACACGAACACCATCAACAGCGAGTCGCGTTCGAGGAGGTATCCCTCGATCATCCGCTGCCATCCCTGTTTGATACGCCCGGGCACTGCGGCGTAGCCGTAACCCGGAAGGTCGACCAGTGTCGATCCGTTCGGCACCGCGAACACGTTGATCAATTGCGTTCGTCCGGGTGTGTTGGAGACGCGGGCGAGTTGACGTTGGTTGGCCAGCGCGTTGATCAACGACGACTTACCGACGTTCGACCGTCCGACGAAGGCAACCTCCGCCGGCGAGTCGGGAAGATCGCGCACATCGGTCGCCGATTGGACGAACTTGATCTGCAGCGGACCCTTCACCGGATCGAGTGTACGAACACTCAGCGGTCGAAGTTCTCGAAGTAGCGACTCGGCGTCGGTCCGCGCTGGCCGAGATACTTCGATCCACGTGCTCCCTTGCCGTAGGGCTGATCGGCAGGCGTCGTCATCTGCATGAAACTCACCTGACCGATCTTCATTCCGGGATAGAGCGTGATCGGAAGACTGGCGACATTCGCCAACTCGAGGGTGACGTGACCGTCGAAACCGGCATCGATGAAGCCGGCCGTCGAATGAATCAGGAGCCCGAGGCGGCCGAGCGAACTCTTGCCCTCGATGCGGGCGACGAGATCATTGGGTACGGCCACTCGCTCGAGAGTCGATCCGAGGACGAACTCCCCGGGATGCAGCATGAAGACTCCGTCGTCGGGGATCTCGATTAATTCGGTGAGATCGGTCATGTCCTTCTTCACATCGATCACACCGGCGGTGTGATTGCGAAAGACGCGGAACAGATTCGACACCCGCACGTCGATCGAGGACGGCTGGATCATGGTTTGGTCGAGCGGATCGATGACGATGCGCCCGGCGGCCAGGGCCTCTCGGATGCTGCGGTCGGACAGGATCACGGCTCCAACCGTAGTTCGCCGACGACCCCCGCGGGCAGGTGACGGCTTCGGCGACCACCGCTAGCCTGTGCCACCACACCGGATCTCCGGGCGTCGCGGGTGTAGTTCAGAGGCAGAACATCAGCTTCCCAAGCTGAGAACGCGGGTTCGATTCCCGTCACCCGCTCCATGGTCTCGCGTGATTCGGCTCTCGAACTCGATGCCGTTGATCCGCTGGCTTCCTTCCGTGACGAGTTCGTGATCCCCGACCCCGACCTCGTCTACCTCGACGGCAACTCCCTCGGTCGAACGCCGAAGGCAACGGTGACCCGCATGCAGCAGGTGATCGAGCGCGAGTGGGCCACCGACCTCATCCACAGTTGGGATCACTGGCTCGACCTTCCTCGCCGGGTCGGCGATCGCATGGCGGCGATCATCGGTAGTCGCCCAGGCGAAGTGGCTCTGCACGACTCGACCACGCTGAATCTCTATCAAGGTGTGCACATCGCCCTCGGACTGCGCCCCGATCGGCGGGTGGTCGTCGTTCCGGCCGACGAATTCCCGACCGACCGGTACGTCGTGGAGGGGATCGCGGCCGAGAAGGGCCTGACCGTTCGGGCACTCACTCCCGACGTCGATCTGCGTGACGTCGCGGTGGTGGTGCGGAGCGTGATCGACTATCGAACCGCCGAGCGTGCCGATGTCGCGGACTTCACCGCCCGCGCGCGCGAGCAGGGCGCTCTCGTGCTCTGGGACCTGTCGCACACGGCGGGTGCGATCGAACTCGACGTCCACGCACTGGGTGTCGAACTCGCGGTGGGTTGCACCTACAAGTTCCTGAACGGTGGACCTGGTGCTCCAGCGTTCACTTTCGTGACAACCGCACTGCAGAAGCACGCCCGTCAACCGATTCACGGATGGTTCGCTCAGAAGGATCAGTTCGAAATGGAACGGGGGTTCGAGCCGTACGACGACATTCGCCGCGTGTTGTTGGGAACCCCGAACGTTCTGAGTCTCGTGGCCGCCGACGAAGGAATCGCGCTCTCAGCACGCGCGGGAATGCCGAGGATCGCCGCCAAGGGCCGAGCACTCACGGCTTTCGCCGTCGAGGTGTGCGACCACTTCGGACTGACCACCTCGACACCGCGTGATCCCGATCGTCGCGGATGCCATGTCGCTGTTCATGTGAACGACGCTCGACGGGTCCTGAAGGATCTTGCCGATCGCAAGGTCGTGGCCGACATGCGTCCACCCGACATTCTGCGGTTCGGACTGAGCCCGCTCACGACGCGATTCGTCGACGTGTGGGACGGTCTTCACACCGTTGCCGATCTCGTTCGATGATCCCGTACGACGACGCACTGCGCGCCACGATCGAGCGGAACCTGGCCGCTCACCATCGTCGTGTTCACGATCTCGATGGGCGTCGTCACGCCGCTGTCGCCATCGTGATCGTCGACAGTGAACCTGATGACCACGAGGACCCGTGCCCAGTCGGCGATGATCAGATGAAGAACGTGCCCGGTGACGTCGAGGGACTCGACGGCCGCGTGTTCGGCGTCGCCGGGGGAGCGGCGTTCTTGTTGTGTCGGCGGGCGGCGCGGATGAATCGGCACGCCGGACAGTGGGCGCTTCCGGGTGGTCGACTCGACGAGGGGGAGTCGGTCATCGAAGCGGCTCGGCGTGAACTCGACGAGGAGCTCGGCTTGCAGCTCGGTGATGACAGCGTGCTCGGCCTGCTCGACGATTATCCGACTCGATCCGGCTTCGTGATGACACCGGTGGTGTTGTGGGCCGGTCGTGACGCCGTGATCACTCCCGATCCGAATGAAGTCGCCTATGCCTATCGCATCGGTCTCCGTGAGTTGTGTCGCCCGGACTCACCTCGATATGTCGAAATCCCCGAGAGTGAACGACCGGTGATTCAACTTCCGATCAGTCGAGATCTCATCCACGCGCCGACCGGTGCCGTGCTCGCACAACTTCGTTGGGTCGCTCTGGAAGGTCGGATCAACCAGCGGGTCGATCACTACGAGCAGCCGGTGTTCGCGTGGAAGTGAACACGCGCCACGCGAGCCACACGATGACGAACTGCAGGGGAAGTCGCGCGTAGGAGACGATGCGCTCGTCGAAGGGACGGTCGCGCCAGTCCCAGGTCATGTAGATGTTGGCCGGATACACCGCGATGAAGAGAGCGATCGCCGACAACGCGCCGATGTTTCGGGTACGTCGGGCAAAGAGCAGCGGTCCGACGATCAACTCGGCGACGCCACTGGCGTAGGTCCAGAAGCGCTCCGAGGGCGGTAACCACGGTGGAACGATGTCGTCGAAGAACGTCGGGTTCACGAAATGCATCACTCCAGCCATCGTGACGAGGATTCCCATCACCTGAGCAACTCGATTCCACCGCGCTGCAACCACGAGTTCACCATAGTGGGGGTACGCTCGGCCGATGAGTGAGGGAACGGCAGTCGACGCGCTCGGGTCTCCGATGCCGGTACGCCCTCTCCTTCGCGGAATGTTCCACCGAGTGGCAGTGGTACTGGCGATTCCCGCTTTCGTCGTTCTGATCGTGATGTCACCGTCGGCCGGCGCGCGGGCCGCGAGCGCGATCTATGCCGCCGGCATCTTGTCGATGCTCGGTGTGTCAGCGGTGTATCACTCCGGACGTTTGAGCGAGGGTACGACTCGGGTGTTCAAGAGGATCGATCATTCGACGATTCTTCTCGCCGTCACCGGCAGTTACACCGCAGTTGCCGTCGGTGCGTTGGAAGGTCGTAGTGAGCTCACGTTGCTGTTGTTCGTCTGGACGGCCGCGGTGGTCGGAGTGATCGTTCGCATGCGTTGGCTGCACGGGCCCCGGGCCATCTCTGCGGCGGTGTACCTGGTCGTGGGGTGGAGCGCGTTGATCGAGATCGCGGCTTTGGTTCGTTCTCTCGATGCCGTCGACACGACTCTTCTCGTGGTCGGCGGCGGCTTGTACACGGTCGGCGCGATCATCTATTCGGCGAAATGGCCGAACCCCTTTCCTCGGGTGCTCGGCTTTCACGAGATCTTCCACGCGCTCGTCGTGGGAGCCGTCGTCGTGCACTACGTGCTCGTGGCCCGTCTCGTCATTCCAGCGTGAGCGAGGCGACCGACACCGGATCGGGAAAACCCTTCAGCATGCGTCGGCCGGCCGGTTCGAGAACGAGACCCGAACGCTCGGCGAGATCGACGGTGATGAGGATTTCGTTCGGGACGGCCTGATCGACCAACCGGGAGGCCAGGTTCACGATGGCTCCGAAATAGTCACCGACCTTGGCGAGCACTGGCCCGTACGCCATTCCACCCCGCGGAGTGAGTGCCGGATCAGCGCCGAAGGCCTGCAATAGGGCCCGACCGATCTCGCAACCGCGCGTCGGATCGGTGGCGACGAACATCAATTCGTCTCCGATGAACTTCACGAGGCGGCCTCCGAGTCTCGACACGGTGTCGGTGGCCAAGGCTTCGAATCGGGAAACGAGCGCCGCGAGATCGGATGCCGAGATCGTGATCGAGCGGGTGGTGAAACCGACCAGGTCGACGAATCCCACGACCATCGGAGTCATGGGATCGTTCGGCTCCGCCAACGATTCGGAATGCCGAGTTCGTTGGATCGCGGCATCCATGTGACGTCGCAGCATCATCGCCAGCACCGAGGTGAGGCCGTTGGCGAGCCCTTGCGCGTCGACGGTCGAGCGGAGCAGTTCGGCCGGTGAGGCACCGGCCCTCAACATCGGGCGCTCGACGTCTTCGAGGAAGAGCGAATTGGCGGCCTCGGCCACGCGACTCATCGACAGACCCATGACGCGGACGAAGACCAGAAGTTCGTCGAACGAAAAGAGATCCCCGGCGACTCGAAGCAATTCGAACGCGGCGGTATCGGCCTCGGTGAACGAGGGCTCGTCGGGTTCGGGTCGACCCGTTCCCGATGCGGCGACGACGTCGAGAACGACCGAGGTGTCGACACCGACCCGCTCGGCGATCTGGCGGGCCGACAAGGCGTGACCGCTCCAGGTGGTGAAGGTGTCGTAGAGAGCCGTGATGTCGGGATCGCTCATGGTCGTGACGATGTCGTCGTCGGCGACCTTGCGTTCGAGAAACCACTCGATGAGGGCCCGTCGCACGGCATGATCCGGATCGCTCGGGTCGAGAACTCCGAGACGTTCGAAGCGCGCGAGATCCTGCTCCATGGGATGAGCGTAATCGAAGCACTTCGTTACTCTGATCGGGTGAGTTCCGACGATCAGACCGTTCTGTACGACGTGTGCGACGGTGTCGCGACGATCACTCTGAATCGACCCGAGGTACGCAATGCGTTCGGAGCGGGCATGGGTGACGAACTCGCCGCCGCCTATCGACGTGCCGATCTCGATCTCGACGTCCGAGCCGTGATCGTGACCGGCACCCCACCGGCGTTCTGTGCCGGAGCCGATCTGTCCACGGGGGGCGACACGTTCCGTCCGCGGGACGAGAAGGGATTCAGCGCCTCGGGAGTCTCGATCAGGCCGTGGGACGTCAGAAAGCCGGTCATCGCAGCAGTGAATGGTCATGCGATCGGCATCGGGTTCACACTCACTCTTCAGTGCGACATCCGAATCTTCGCGCGTGATGCGAAGTACGGAATCGTGCAAGCACGTCGCGGAATGATGGGTGACGGCATGTCGCACTGGACGTTGCCGCGTATCGCCGGTTTCGCCAATGCTGCCGATGTTCTGCTCACCGGACGCACCTTCGACGGCGACGAAGCACTACGGATGGGCGTGTGCAGCCGTGTGGCGGCCAACGATGATGTTCTCGATACGGCGCTCGCCATCGCCCGCGACATCGCCGTCAACGTCGCTCCGGCTTCGGCGGCGGCGAGCAAGCGAGCGTTGTGGAGTACGTGGTCGTCGACGGCCGACGACATCGAACGTCTCGAGACCGAATTGCATCACGTGCTCATGCGCTTGCCCGACGCACGAGAGGGCGTCGAGGCCTTCCTCGAGCGACGTACTCCGCGTTGGACGACACGCGTCACCGATCTTCCCGAGTGACACGTGTGGCCTGCGGGCCGTGGTCATCACCTCTACCGTCCTCGTCATCCGATGACAGCAGGAGGCTTTCGAGATGGCGGCAGTGATGAGCAAGATCCACGAAGAGCACCGAGAGATGCTCCCTCACATCAAGGCGATCCGAACGACGGCCGAGTTGGTGGGTCACACGCCATATTCCGTCGTGATGTCCCGATGCGAGGAGGCTCTTCAGTTCCTTCAGCACCATCTCGTGCCTCACGCTCGCGCCGAGGAACAGTTCCTGTATCCGGTGATCGACCGCTTGGAAAGTGCCCGACTCGGTTCGGCCCTGATGCGGCTGGATCACACCGAGATCGAACGACTCACCGATGAACTCCATGCGGCATGGGCGAAGATGGCGGGCAACCACCTCCTCACCGAGGACGTCGAACGTCACGTGCGAGAGGTGCTTCTCGCCCTCCACTCGCTGATCGTGTTGCACTTCGCGAAGGAGGACGACGTGATCGTGCCGCTTCTCGAGTCGGCGATCAGCCAGGACGAGGCCGATTCGATCGTGCACGACATGACGGTTCTCGAACGACGCCTCGTCTGACCACGTCACGAGGCCTCGCCGGTGGGGAGCTGGAGGGTCCGAGTTAGTCTCTGACCTGGTGTTGTCGCCCCTCCGAGCCCCCCGCCAGCGCTTCGAATTCGGCCCCCGACGTGGCCTGTTCGGCGTGGCCCTGATCGCCTCGGTGCTGGCGTTCGCGACCGGTTGGGCCCGGGCCGACGATTCGGTGACCGATGGTGTGCGGACGCTCTCGGTGTCGAAGTCGGCCGATCTGGCGGAGTCGGGTGAGACGATCGTCGTGACCGGTTCGGGCTACGACGAATCGAAGGGTGTCTACGTCGGACTGTGCGTAATCGCCTCGCCTGACGTGCAGCCGTCGCCGTGTGGTGGAGGAATCGATCGTGCTGGTGCGACGGGTGCTTCCGAGTGGATCTCGTCGAATCCGCCGTCGTATGCCATCGGCCTTCCGATTCCGTACGAAACCGGAGGTTCATTCCGGGTCGAACTTTCGGTGAGTCCGACGATCAACGAGGTCGTCGACTGCCGCAACGTACAGTGCGCGATCGTCACCAAGAGCGATCACACGATCATCGACGACCGCTCTCAGGATCTCCTGATCCCCGTCACGTTCACCGGGGTCGCACCGACCACCACTGTCGCGAGCGAGCCCGCGTCGTCGATCCCGATGGAGACCGCACCGGAGATCACGGTGTCCGACGACGTGTCCGATCTCGCATCGGCCGCGACTGGCGAGGACGACGGTAACGGAGCCCTACCCGTGGTCGTGATCGCGATCGTCGTCGTGCTGGGTGCCGCTGTCGTGCTTTCGATCCGTCGGCGTCGTCGAACGAATGCACGATGAGAGCTTCGTCGATCGCTCGACTGGCTGTCCTGGCCACCATGGTGTCGACGGCAGTGGCGTGTTCGTCCGACGACGCCTCGTCCGACGGTGAGGAGCGGATCGTCACGATGACGGCCGGACTCACCGAAGCGGTGTTCGCTCTCGGGTTCGGAGACCAGGTGGTCGGACGTGACTTGTCGAGCACGTTGTCGGACGCCGCTGATCTGCCGATCGTCACCACCACGCACGACGTGAATGCCGAGGCGCTGCTCGCCGTGCGTCCGACGCTCGTGCTGGTCGACGAAGACACCGGACCCGACGAAGCACTCGATCAGATTCGTGCCACGGGAGTGCGGGTCGAATTGGTGGAGAACGCGACCGGAGTCGACGAGATCGTTCCGCGGCTCGAAAGAGTGGCCGAGATCCTGGGTACTCCGGAACGAGCCGAACGTCTGGCCGAGGTCATCGACGGAGAATTGTCGGCGGTGCTGGCGAGTGACGGTCCGTCCGACCGGCCTCGCGTCGCCTTTCTCTACGTACGTGGTCCGGCCGGTGTGTATCTGCTCGGCGGACCGGGGTCGGGACCCGATTCCATCATCGCGGCGGCGGGAGGCATCGATGCCGGAACCGATATCGGACTCGACTTGCCTTTCACACCGCTCACGCCGGAAGCGTTGGTGAAGGCCGCTCCTGACATCTTGCTGGTGACGACGACGGGCCTCGATTCGGTCGATGGAATCAGCGGTCTGCTCGGGCTCGCCGGCGTGCCGCAAACACCAGCGGGAAAAGCGCGACGGGTCATGACGGCTGAAGACGGACTCTTGTTCAGCTTCGGGCCGCGGACTCCCGAACTCGTCGCTGGACTGCGGGCCGAGATGATCACGCAGATGGCCAAGGTCTCGGCGTGAGTGGTTCGCGCGAGCGTGGAGGTGCGGTCGATCCGCGCGTGGTGGGGGCGGTTCTCGTCGCGATGCTCATCACCACCGTCTTCGTTTCGGCGATCGTCGGTGCGTACCAAGTGTCGGTCGGCGACGTGTTCGGAGCGATCCTGCGTCGGATCGGGCTCATGTCGGGTGAGGCCGGTGATCCCGTCGCCGATGAGTTGATCTGGTTCATCCGTCTTCCGCGCATCGTTCTCGGTGTTCTCGTCGGTGCGTGTCTGGCCATGGCCGGAGCGGTGATGCAAGGTGCCTTCGCCAACCCTTTGTCCGAACCGGGCATCGTCGGCGTGTCGTCGGGTGCGATGGCTGGCGCGGCTCTGCAGATCGTGACTGGTTTCTCTCCCTTCGGGATCTGGTCGTTGCCGGTCGCCGCGTTCCTCGGCGGCCTCGTCTCGGTGGCGATCGTCTACGCGACGGCTCGACACGACGGCCGAACCGAGACGATCACTCTCATCTTGATGGGCGTCGCTCTCAATGCACTCGCCGGAGCGATCATCGGGTTGCTCGCCTATGCGGCCGATGACGCGTCTCTTCGATCGCTCACGTCGTGGACTCTCGGATCGCTCTCGCAGTCGACATGGGAGAAGGTGTGGATCGTCGCACCGGCTGCGCTACTCGGAATGCTCGGCGCTTTTTCGTTACGTCGCACCCTCGACCTCTTGTCGCTCGGCGACCGGGCGGCCAGACACGTCGGAGTGGACGTCGAGAAGGCTCGCGTTCGTGTCTTGATCGTGGTGGCGATTCTGGCCGCGTCGGCCGTCGCGGTCTCGGGCATCGTTCTGTTCGTCGGACTGCTGGTCCCTCACGTGGTGCGTCTTTTCGTGGGTCCGACCCACAAGAACCTGTTGCCGTTGTCGGTTCTGTTCGGGTCGGTCGTCGTGGCCTTGGCCGACGTTCTCGCGCGCAACATCGTCGAACCAGCCGAGCTTCCACTCGGCGTGTTGACGTCGATCCTCGGTGCTCCGGTCTTCATTTGGCAGTTGCGTCGACTGCGATCACGACACGGTGGATGGGCATGACACGTCTCACGACCACCAATGCGTCGCTCGAGCGTGACGGCACGGTGCTGTGCGGCGGAGTCGACATGTCGTTCGAAGGTGGACAGTTCGTCACCATCGTGGGTCCGAACGGAGCGGGCAAGTCGAGCCTCCTCGCCTTGCTGGCCGGCGACGTCGAACCGGCGACGGGATCGGTCGATCTCGACGGAGTTCGACTCTCGTCGATCGATCCGGTCGACTTGGCTCGTCAGCGCGCAGTGTTGTCGCAGTCGCACACGGTGGCCTTTCCCTTCACCGTGTCCGAGGTCGTCACGATGGGTCGTTTCGCCTGGACTGCGCAGTCGAGTGCCGCGACCGACCAGCGCATCGTCGCGACGGCCATGGACGCGACCGATGTCGCCCATCTCGCTCGTCGACGAATCACGACCTTGTCGGGGGGTGAGGCGGCGCGCGTGGCGTTGGCTCGGGTATTGGCTCAGGACACCCCGATCATCCTGCTGGACGAGCCGACGGCGTCACTCGACATCAAACACCAGGAGATGGTCTTCGACCTGCTGCGGGCCAGGGCGGCTGCCGGTGCCCTGATCGTGATGGTGGTGCACGACCTGGAGGCCGCCGCGGCCATTTCCGATCGGCTGATTCTCATGAATTGCGGCCGGGTCGTGGCCGACGGACGTCCGGTCGACGTCTTGTCGTCCGAACTACTGAGTGACGTATACGACTATCCCCTGAGTGTGAAGGTCGATCCGGCCGGTGGTTCACTGGAGATCCGCCCCCGTCGGAACCCCCCGACCGGCGTCTGATCCGGAGGTTTCCATGAACCGTCTCGCTCGGCGCTCCGTGGCCGTGTCGGCCGCTCTCGTCCTCGTCGCATCCTGCGGTGGCTCCGATGAGTCCACCGACGTCACTGTGGTGACGACCGAAGCCCCGACGACCGAACCAGCCGTGACGGAGGCCCCGACCACCACCGTCGCGGCAACGACCACGACCACCGCACCGATCGGTCCGACCGTCGAGATCGTCGGCGGAGAGACCGACTTCCCGGCCGACGTCGAAACCATCGTGACGGTGTCGGGAACCGGGTTCACCGATCTCGCCCTGGGTAGCCGTGAACCTCTGAACGGTGTGGCCACCGGTGTGTACGTGGTGGTCGGGACGTTCGACGAGGTGTGGCAGCCGTCCGCGGGAGCCGGCGCGGGATCGCGTCGCACCGATGCGATGAATCAGATGTGGGCGATGCCGGTCGAGTCGCGCGAAATTCTCGACCCCGACAATCTTCTTCCCAACATCTTCGTCCTCGACGCCGATGGAAGTTTCACGGTCGAGATCCCGGTGAGGAAGCCCGAAGGTGAGGGCACCTACGCCATCGCGGTGTATCCGGCGAGCGGCGCGATCAAGGCCGAACACGAATTCTTGATCCCGATCACGTTCTCGTGACCGGTCCGCTCGTCAGAGCGTGGCCAGGTAGTCGTTGAGACGTCGACCCACCAGATCGGCAGCGTCATCGGACGGATGGTCGGTGTAGCTGTAGAGGCGTACGCCCTCGATGATGTGGTCACACGTCGTGGCATCGCAGTACACGTCGGTCGGATCGAACACACTGACGTCCTCGGCGAATTCGGCGGCGACTGATGTGAGCAGATCGCGATATTTTTCGGTCTGGTCGAGGAAGTCGGCGCGTGTCACCGCGCATGCGTCGTTGTCGGTGACGAGAAGAGAATTCAGCACCCCGATCGTCGATCGGCGTTCCGAGCAGTCCTCGGGCGCCGCCAGTGCCGGATTGTCGACGAGAAGGACCACCTTCTTGCCACCATCCACCAGTCGACGGACCGTCTCACGCAGGCCCGTCTCGACCTTGGTGTAGTTGGGGCTGTCGGGTAGCCATGCGAAGTTCGTCTCGATCGGTGATTCGAACATGGCTCGCACGGCTCCCTGCAGGACGACGACCTCGATGCGTGGGTCGGTGGTCACGGCCTCGATCGCCGGAACGATCAGTGGTTGGAAACGCTCGTATGACGGTTCGTCGGAGACGAGTGGAACCGCCGATCCAAGACCGCGTGTTCCGCCGATGATCGTCCAATACGCATCGTCGCGGGACGTGCGCATGAAACCTCCGATGAGCGTCGACGCCTTGCTGTCGCCGATGAGGGCGTAACTGGCTGCGCCACGAACGTCGACTCGGCAGTCGGCGAAGAGTTCCTGGACGTCAGGGCTGAGGCCGCAAATTGGCCGCGAGATGACATCGATGTCACGAACGTCGCCGGGATCGATGGCGATGTTGATGTCGTTGAAGCCTCGGCCATTCAGACCGCCTTGGGCGTGGGTGTAGACACCGACTCCTCCGATCGTCGCGACGGCGGCGACCAGTCCGATGACGACGACTTTGCGCCGACGGTTGAAACGCAACGGCCTCTCGACGAGTCGATAGGTGAGGTATGACAGCACCACGGCGATCGCGACGGCGCCGACTCGGATTCCGGCTGCTGGAACACCACTCGACATGATTCGTGCGTACACGAGCAACGGCCAGTGCCACAGATACAGGGGATACGAGATGAGGCCGATGCCGATCATGAGTCGGTGCGACAACACGTGTCGGCCCCACCACGTCGTCGGCCCGCTGGCGATCAGCAGGGCGGCACCGACCGTCGGGGAAATTGCGTTCCAACCCGGGAAGGAGCTGGTTCCGTCGAGGGCGAACATCGGGACGATGACGAGAGCCATACCGAGGGTCGCGGCGGCGTGTGCTCGTCGTTCACCGAGCCGTTCCAGCAGTGGTGTCGGCCGACCGAACGACACAATGGCGAGGAGCGCACCGATGAGCAGTTCCCAGAAGCGATTGATCGGGGAGTAGTAACCCCCGACCGAATCGAGGGCGAGAAGGCCGAGGGTGAACGACGCGGCCATCAAGAGAGCGGTCGACGCGACGATGGTCGATCCGATGCGGCGACCGAACCGGAACATGACCCAGAGTACGAGTGGCCACACGATGTAGAACTGCTCTTCGATTCCGAGTGACCACAGGTGAACGAGCGGTTTCACTTCTGATGCGGTGTCGAAGTAACCGGCCTCCGCCCAGAGGAACAAGTTCGATACGAAGAACGCGCCACCAGCGACGTGTTTGCCGAGTTGTTCGAATTCCTTGTCGAAAAGGGTCACCCAACCGAGGGCGTAGGTCGTGGCCAGAACGACGGCGAGGGCCGGGAAGATCCGTCGCACGCGCCGGTCGTAGAAGCCGCGGATCGTGAACGTGCCCGTGGACAGTCCACCGAGGATGTTGGTGGTGATGAGAAAGCCCGAGATGACGAAGAAGACGTCGACACCCACGTAACCACCGGGAACGAGCCACGGAAAAGCGTGGAACACGACCACCGAGCCGACGGCGATGGCACGCAGACCGTCGATGTCGGGGCGATACACGTGATCGGTCACGTGTGATGAAGTCGACTCGAGCACTCGACAACTTTGCCACGACCAACGATGCACATGGCAGACTTCTCCTCGGGGGGCATGATGGGGGATTGGTTGAAGAGTGCGGCATCGATCGCCGAGGGGCCGCGCGGACAGCTGGCGAGTCCGAAGGCGTTCGAGCAGAACGAACGCTTGCAACCACGTCTCGATCACGTCCGACCGGGTGTGTGGAGTCTGATCGGCAACGGACTGTCGAACCAGACCTTCGTCGAAGGGCCCGAGGGAATCATCGCCATCGACACCGGAGAATGTGTCGAAGAAATGAGCGCAGCTCTCGATGCGCTGGCCACCGTCACGTCTCGGCCGGTCGTGGCCGTCGTTTACACCCACTTTCACTACGTGGCCGGCACGGTGGCGATCACCGATCGCTTCGGGCGTGACGTGCCGATCTTCGGCCACCGCCGTATTCCGATCAATCGGGCGCGGGCCGCCAACGAGATCGGGCCGGCCTACGCCCGAGGCCTCGTGCAGCAATTCGCCACCTCTCTGCCACTCGACGGACCCGATGGTGTGGTGAACGTCGGACTCGGACTCCATTATCGAAATCCGGCCCATCGCCCCTTCACTCAGGGGCACCTCGCTCCCACCATCGAATTGAACGGTGGTGAGTCGACGACGATCGCCGGATTGCGTGTCGAATTCGACCTCGCCCCATCCGATGCCGATGATTCGCTGACGGTCTGGTTTCCCGACCTCGGTGTCGCCGTGCAGAACAACGTGTGGCCGTTGGTGTTCAACGTCTATGCGATCCGCGGTGAGGAATATCGAAATCCTCAGGTGATGATTCCGGGCATCGACCGGCTGCTCGCTCTCGAGCCCGAGCACCTGGTGTGCACGCACGGTCCGTCACTGAGTGGGCGTGACGAGATCCGTCGGCGCGTCACCAAGTACCGCGACAGCATTCAACTGATGTGGGACCAGACGGTGCGCCTCATGAATCGAGGGCACACGATGGATGAGATCGCTCACTTGGTGGAACTTCCCCCCGATTCCGAATCCGACTACTACACGACCGAGCACTACGGCCTCGTGGAACACCACGTTCGACAGATCTACACCGGCATTCGTGGGTGGTTCGACGACGATCCGGGCCACCTCTTTCCGCTGCCTCCGGTCGAACGTGCCGACCGAATGGTCGAAGGATTCGGTGGACGGGACGCCGTACGCGATCGGGTACGGCGTGCGATGGACGACGACGATCTGCGTTGGGCGCTCGAGATGAGTTCGTGGCTGACGTGGTCGAATGATTCGACCGACGACGATCGCCGTCTGATTGCCGACGTCCTGCGGGCCATCGCTTACCGAACCTCGGCGGCCAACATTCGCAACTGGTGTCTGACACGTGCGCGGGACATCGATGGAACGGAGAGTCTCGAGCGTCTGCGCCGACATCGTCTGCGCGAGCAGCAGATTCTCGACATGTCACCCGAAGCATCGGTCGACCTTCTTCGAGTACTGGTCGACCCCGATCGAGCGGTCGGTCTCGACGTGCACTTCACCATCGACTTCGGGACGGCGGTCGTCGGAGTACATCTGCGTAACTGCGTCTCGGTACGCACCGACGGATCAGGCGCTCGACACTCCGTCACGGTGACGTATCCCACGTGGGCACGTCTGCTCGACGGGAAGGTCACCCTCGACGACTGCGTCGCCAATGGGGACGTGGTGATCACCGGTGATGCTCGGATCGTGTCGCGGGCACTCGCAGTGTTCGAGGTGCCGGGTCTGAGGGGACGCACATGACCAAATTGCCGCAGCCGTCGCAACCGTTCCAGGGTCGCATCGATCGTCTCATGGTCGATGCACAACCGGCACGGATGAACGTGCCGACCGCCCCTGCGGGTGCTCCGAACGTCGTCGTCATCATGTTGGACGACGTCGGATTCGGATCGTTCAGTACGTTCGGTGGTCCGGTACCCACGCCGACCTGTGATCGACTGGCCGATGAAGGACTCCGATACAACCAGTTCCACACCACAGCGCTGTGCTCACCCACTCGCGCCGCTCTCCTCACGGGTCGCAACCATCACGTGGCACACATGGGTGGTATTCCCGAGAACGCCAACACGTTTCCCGGCTACGACAGCGTGGTTCCGAAGTCGACGGCGACGATCGCCGAGATCCTTCGTCAGAACGGATACGCCACGGGATGTTTCGGCAAGTGGCACCTCACGCCCACGTGGGAAGTGGGTCCGGCGGGCCCCTTCGACCGTTGGCCCACCGGCATGGGCTTCGATCGCTTCTATGGGATCCTGAATGCCGAGTCGTCGCAGTACGAGCCGCCGGTCTACGACCAGACGACGCCGGTGATGCCGTATCTCGAACGCGACGACTATCACCTCACCGAAGACCTCGTCGATCGTTCGATCGAATGGATCGATCGTGTGCGTACGTCGTCACCGGGTAAACCCTTCTTCCTCTACTTGCCCACTCCGGCCGTGCACACTCCGCACCACGTTCCGAAGGAATGGATCGAGAAGTTTCGCGGTCGTTTCGCCGACGGCTGGGATGCCCTGCGCGAGGAGATCTACCAGCGTCAGATCTCCAAGGGCGTCATTCCAGCGGCGACCAGACTCACTCCTCGTCCGGAGGGAATCCCGTCGTGGGAGGAGTACCCCGACCGTTACAAGCCGGTGGCGTCGCGTCTCATGGAGGTCTTCACGGCCTTTCTCGCCCACACCGACCATCACATCGGGCGTGTCATCGACCACCTGGACGCGTTGGGAATCGCCGACGACACCATCGTCGTCTACATCACCGGCGACAACGGAGCCTCGGCCGAAGGAACCGTGCACGGAGCATGGGCGGCACCGGCGTTCCAGAACGGTCAGCCCGAGGATCCGGAGTGGTTGCTCGAGCACATCGACGACTTCGGCTCGGCGACTTGCGAGAACCACTTCAACATCGGGTGGGCCTGGGCGCTCGACTCACCGTTCCAGTGGATGAAGCAGGTGGCTTCGCATTTCGGAGGCACACGAAACGGGATGGTCGTGAGATGGCCGCGTCGAATCTCCGATCGGGGTGGCCTTCGGTCGCAGTTCCATCACGTGGTCGACGTGTGGCCAACCTTGCTCGAGGTGATCGGAGTCGAGCGACCGTCCGAAGTGAACGGTGTCGCACAGGATCCGGTCGACGGTGTGTCGATGGCGTATTCCTTCGACGATCCTCAGGCACCGAGTGAGCGAACGACCCAGTACTTCGAGATACTCGGCAATCGGGCGATCTATCACGAGGGCTGGATGGCGTCGTGCTATCACGGCCGTCCGCCATGGATCCGATTCGTTCCGATGCCCTTCGATGGACCGCAGGAGAAATGGGAGCTCTACGACATTTCGTCCGACTTCTCACAGAGCGTCGACCTCGCCGAGAACCATCCCGACAAGTTGGCCGAACTCCTCGCGGTGTTCGATCACGAAGCACGCCGATGCAACGTGTACCCGCTCCGTGATCCGATGCCGGGGCGACATCCCGATGCCGTGGTTCCTTCGGCGTTGGGTGGGTTCACTTCCATGACGTACAACCGCTCGCACGTTCGAATTCCTGAGTCGATCGTCGTCAATCTGAAGAATTGCTCGTTCCGGATCAGTGCCGAGATCGTTCTCGGCACCGGATCCGATGAAGGTGTCATCTGTTGTCAGGGAGGAAACCTTGCCGGCTGGACGCTGTATCTCGACTCCGGCCGTCCACGCTTTCTCTACAACCTCTTCGGTCGTGTGTTCACCACGATTGCGGGCGAACCCTTGTCGGTGGGACGGCACCGGATCGTCGTCGAATTCGACTACGACGGTGGGCTCGGCGCCGGTGGCACGCTGTATCTGACGGTCGATGGTGTCGCACACGAGTCGGCTCGTATCGACAAGACGGTGCCGATCGTGTTCTCAATGAGTGGCGAGACGTTCGACGTGGGTTGTGATACTGGCGCACCGGTTGGCCCGTATCGGCACCACTTCGCCTGTACTGCCGACATCGAATCGGTGACGCTCGAACGTCTGACCGAGTTGTCGCGAGCCGATCGCGATCGTCTGGCCGAGATGCAGTTTCGGGCGAACCTCTCGGCGCATTGACGTTCTGTCCGTAGTCTGACCCGATGACGAGATCCTTTTCACCTTCGTGCCCCGATCCGGTGCGCGTCGCTGTCATGCGACAGGAGTGGCGCGATCTCGCTTACGTGCACTGGCGCTACGACCCGGCGGTGGTTCAGGCGTTGTTGCCACCCGAACTCACGGTCGACACCTACGACGGCTCGGCGTGGGTCGGATTGATCCCGTTCTCCATGCGCAACATTGGATTACCTCATGGTCCGTCGGTGCCGTACTTCGGATCGTTCCCCGAGATCAACGTGCGCACCTACGTGATTCGTGACGGTCGACCCGGTGTGTGGTTCTTCTCGCTCGACGTCAACCGTTTTCTGCCCGCACTCGTCGCCCGTGTCACGTATCGCCTGCCGTATTGCTGGGGACGAGCGAGTCATGTCGTCACCGATGAGCAGTGGACCACGAAAGTTCGTCGTCGTTGGCCGACATCGGTTGATCCGATCGAGATCGTCCTTCGCCCGGGTGACCCGATCGAGCCCGACGAACTCGACCACTTCCTGACCGCTCGTTGGGGTCTGTATTCACGTACGCGGCGCGGCGTGCGCTACGCCGCGGTCGATCACGAACCGTGGCCCTTGCGCGCGGCCGAACTGATCCGAGCCGATTCGGCCCTGGTGGAGGCGGCGGGGCTGCCAGCACCGTCGGGCACCCCGCACGTCCGGTGCTCACCTGGCGTCGCGGTTCGCATCGGTCGGCCGATGTCGGTGCGCTGAATTCATCCGGAGTTCACCTCGTTCAGAATGTCTCAATGATCGTTGAGACATATTCTTCTCGTCGTGAACGTGGAAAGACGAGCCGCCGCCTTTGCCGCCCTGGGTGACGCATCTCGTCTGCGGATCGTCGACTTGCTTCGGCTCTCGGATCTGTCGCCGGGCGACATCGCCGAGCGTCTGGGTCTCGACTCCAACCTGGTCGCCCATCATCTGCGGGTGCTCGAACGGGCCGATCTCGTGCGGCGAGTCACGTCGTCGGGAGACGGACGACGCCGTTACGTGCAACTCGTCGACGACTCGCTGGCGTCGTTGTTCCCTGTCATCGCGCGGAACAGCCGTCCTCGTCGGGTGCTCTTCGTGTGCACGCGCAATTCGGCGCGTAGTCAGTTGGCCGCTGCATTGTGGCGGACGATGGGAGCGGGATCCGCAGACTCGGCCGGCACCCATCCGGCTGATCGCATCCACCCGGGAGCGATTGCCGCCGCACGTCGTGCGGGTTTGCGACTCGACGATGACGTCCCCAAGCACCTGTCGGACGTGCGGGGTCGACCGTCGTTGGTGGTGACGGTGTGCGACGAGGCCCATGAGGAACTCGAACCGTCGAACGACTGGTTGCACTGGTCGATCCCCGATCCGGTTCGGAGTGGTCGGGCCACGCAATTCGACGAGGTGGTCCGCGACTTGCGTCGACGTATCGGCGCTTTCAACGTTTTGACGAGCGAGAAGGAGAACTGATCATGGTCACCCGCGTGGGTATCAATGGATTCGGTCGCATGGGCCGCTTGGCGACCCGGGCCTTCCGTGAGCACCCCGACCTCGAGTTGGTGCATGTGAACGAGGTGAAAGGTGGCGTGGAAACGGCCGCCCATCTGCTGGAGTTCGACACCGTGCACGGCCGGTACGACGGCCCGGTCGCGGTGGACGGTGATCATTTCGTCCTCGATGGCCGACCGGTGTCGTTCACCGAACATTCCCGGCCCGAGTCGATTCCGTGGGCCGACTTCGGTGTCGACGTCGTGATCGAGTCGAGCGGCAAGTTCAAGACCGTCCCGGATCTCCAGCCTCATCTCACCAACGGTGCCCGTTCGGTCGTCGTGGCCTGTCCGGTGAAGGACGACTCGGTGCTCAATGTCGTGATGGGTTGCAACGATCACCTGTACGACCCGTCGATCCATCCCATCGTCACGGCGGCGTCGTGCACCACCAATTCGCTGGCGCCGGTGGTGAAAGTGTTGCACGAGAGCATCGGAATCGAACGAGGCGCCATCACCACCATTCACGACGTCACCAACACCCAGGTGATCGTCGACGCCCCGCACAAGGACCTGCGACGGGCTCGTTCGGCTCTCAACTCGCTGGTGCCCACGACCACGGGCTCGGCGACAGCGATCACCCTCATCTATCCCGAACTGGCCGGCAAGTTGAACGGCATGGCGGTGCGGGTACCGCTTCTCAACGCCTCGCTCACCGATTGCGTGTTCACCATGACCCGTGACGTGACGGTCGACGAGATCAACGGGCTGTTGCGGGAGGCTGCCGAAGGGCCGCTGGCCGGCATCCTCGGCTTCGAGACCAAGCCTCTGGTGTCGGCCGACTACGTGAACGACCCACGATCAGGAATCGTCGACGGTCCGTCGACGATGGTGATCGACGGTCGACTCGTGAAGGTGTTGGTCTGGTACGACAACGAATTCGGCTACGCCCACCGCATGGTCGAACTCGTCGACAAGGTGGCGCGCGCGGTGAGTTCGTGAAACTGCGCAACTACGTTCTCGTGACCGCGGGCTATTGGGTGTTCACCCTCACCGACGGTGCGCTTCGCATGTTGGTGCTACTGCACTTCAACGAGCTCGGCTACTCGGCGGTGGCGATCGCGTTCTTGTTTCTCGCCTATGAATTCATGGGCATTCTGACCAACTTGCTCGGCGGCTGGGTGGGAGCGCGTCGGGGTCTCAACCGCACACTGGTCGGTGGACTCGTGCTGCAGATCGTGGCTCTGTCGGCCCTCACGCTCGAGGATCCGTCGTGGAAACGCTGGCTGTCGGTGCTGTTCGTGATGGCCATGCAAGCGCTGTCGGGTGTGGCGAAGGATCTCACCAAGATGAGCTCGAAGAGCGCGGTGAAGACCGTGGCCGGCGACGGGTCACTCTTCCGCATGGTGGCCATCCTCACCGGTTCGAAGAACGCATTGAAAGGTGTGGGCTTCTTCCTGGGGTCGGCGCTCTTGTCATGGCTCGGTTACGACGGTGCGCTGTGGTCGATGGTCGGAGCGTTGGCCGTCACGGTCGTTCTCCTCCTCGTTCTGTTGAACGAGGACATCGGCAAGGCCAAGCGGAAACCGAAACTCACCTCGTTGCTGTCGAAGTCGCCGGCGATCAACAAGTTGTCGATCGCCCGCTTCTTCCTGTTCGGCTCCCGCGACATCTGGTTCGTCGTGGCGGTTCCGGTGTTCCTCGCCGATCGGTTGGGCTGGTCACACGAAGGAGTGGGCGGCTTCCTCGCCGCGTGGGTGATCGGTTACGGCATGGTGCAGTCGGCGGCACCCGGGTTGTTGTCGGCCGGTGGACGGGTGACCGACGAGAGTCGGGCCGCCAGGACCTGGGCTCTGGTGTTGGCGGTGGTCTGCACGTCGATCGCGGTGATGGTGAGTTTCGAATGGGGGGTCACCGGCGCGATCGTGGGTGGGCTGGTGGTGTTCGGCGTGGTGTTCGCTCTCAACTCGTCACTGCACTCGTTCTTGGTACTGGCTTTCGCCGACGATGATCAGGTCGCGCTCGACGTGGGTTTCTACTATTCGGCCAACGCGGCCGGTCGCTTGGTGGGAACCTTGCTGAGTGGCGCGTTGTACGTGTGGGGTGGGGTGAGCCTGGCCCTGTGGGGGTCGTTGGTCTTCGTGGTTCTCACCTGGTTGGCGGCGCGTCGGCTACCACCAGTTCCGATGGGAACGGCTGTCTCGTTGGCGGACGTCGACGGTGGCGACTGATCACCAACGAGGTCGGAACCGAATCAGCGACGTCCTGATCGACACGCATCGCTGCAGTAGCGCACGGCGTCCCAGTCACGTTCCCACTTCTTGCGCCACTCGAACGGACGACCGCAGGCCTCGCAGACCTTGGGAGGGTGACCGTTCTTGGTGCGAGCGACGCGAGTCATGAATCAGCGAGCGCGGGTGCGCGACCGTGATCGAGAGCGTTGGCCGGCAGGGGTCGACGTCGAGGTCTTCGGTCGAGACGGACGCCCTGATTGCGACACCCGCTTTGGTCGTGGGGGCTGAGTCGGTTGGGCCACCGGAACCTTGCGCATGCGCCGTTCGGCGGGCGGTCCGGTGAGGTCGGTGATGATCGGATGGCCCGGGTGAGCCTTGGTGTGGGTGGGCGAGATACCGGCCCGGCGAGTGAGATCGTCGACGTCCTTGCGCTGATCGGGAGTCATGATCGTGACGACGGTGCCCGATGCTCCGGCGCGTGCGGTGCGGCCCGAGCGATGCAAGAAAGCCTTGTGTTCGGCCGGCGGATCGACGTGAACGACGAGTCGGATGTCATCGACATGAATTCCGCGAGCAGCAATGTCGGTGGCCACCATCACGAGCACCTCGCCCGAAGCGAAGGCTTCGAGATTCTTGGTGCGAACGTTCTGCGAGAGGTTGCCGTGCAGATCGACGCTCGGGATGCCGTTCTTCGACAACTGGAGGGCAATTTTCTTGGCTGCGTGCTTGGTTCGAGTGAACAACAATGTGCGTTCACGACCCGACGCCAGAGCCTGCACGACGGCGGGCTTGTTCTCACGCTCGACACAGAGAACGTGATGGTCCATGTCGGGCACGGGTGATTCGGCTGGATCGACCGAGTGCATGACGGGTGAGTGAAGGTAACGATCGACGAGGACGTCGACGCCGTTGTCGAGAGTGGCCGAGAAGAGCAGACGCTGACCCTTGGTCGGGGTCTTGTCGAGAACTCGCTTCACGACCGGAAGGAATCCGAGGTCGGCCATGTGGTCGGCTTCGTCGACGATGGTGATCGACACCTGGTCGAGTCGGCATTCACGTTGCTGCATGAGGTCTTCGATACGCCCCGGGCAGGCGATCACGATGTCGACACCTCGTTGCAACGCCTTTACCTGTGGGTACGCGCTCACCCCGCCGTGGATCACGACGTGAGTGAGACCGAGGGCTTTGGCCAACGGATCGAGAGTCTCGGCCACCTGGGCGGCGAGTTCGCGCGTGGGAACGAGAATCAGACCACGCGGCTGACGGGGCTTCGAACCGTTGCGGTCGGACGACAAACGGGCGACGAGAGGGAGCGCGAAGGCGAGGGTCTTACCGCTTCCGGTACGACCACGACCGATGATGTCGCGACCGGCGAGTGAATCGGGCAGGGTCTGCCGTTGGATCGGGAACGGCTCGGAGATCCCGCTGCGAGCGAGGATGCGGACGAGGTCGGTCGGGACGCCGAGCGACGCGAACGTCGCGGGGTCGGAATCGGTGCGCGAGGACGCGCGAGCGGGACTGGTGATGGGGGACATGAGGATCCTTCGGGTTGGGGGACGACACCGAAGAGGTGTCTGGGGAGGAAGCCTCTGACGGGCCTGAATGCCCCTCACGTCGCACGCCACTCATGATCGGTGAGACACACCGATCAACACGATGAGTATGGGGGCAGTCGGGACGAATTCCTCTCAGGACTCGGACACGAGTCGGTTCGGATTGTCGGAAAGTTCGAATCCCATCGCCGACATGGCCTCGGCTTGGGTCATCTCGATGACGACGTCATCGGACAGTCGATGGAAGTCGGCCGCAATGGCGAGCCCCATGGTGTGCGCCAGGATTCGACGTGCTGCCACGCTCGCCCGCTCCTTCGAGAAACCTCGAACGACCATCAGTCGATCGGCGATGATGTCATGGAGGAAGTCAGTTCGTACTTGTTCGACGAACGCAGGGTGATTGACCTGCATGTAGTTGAAGACCCGGACCGCTGCACGTAATTCCGGTCGAGTGGCGATGTCGGAGAAGAAAAGGTTTCCGGTCGCCGCCAGATCCTCGAATGTTCGAATGCACACGGCGGCGAACAGACCCCCCTTGCCACCGAACCATTCGATGATGAGCCGAGGACCGTGACCCGATTCGCGGGCAACGTCGCGAAGGGTCACGTCCTTGGGTTCGGTCGTCTTGAGGAGTCGAATCGTGGCCTCGAGAACGTTCTTCATGCCCTCCGAACGAGGGGTGGGTAGTGATCGTTCTCGGGCCACGTTCTCGGTCAATCTGTCGGCTGAATGGACCCTCGTAGCGTAGGTCGGCGCCGAGCCGACACGGTCAGACCGATTCCGATCACCAGGAGCCACCCGGCGAGAACGGCGGTGTTCCCGTCACTCGACCCGGTCGTGGGCAACTGCAGCGCACTCGGTGGCACCGTGACTCCGACCCAGAAGGTGATCTCATCACCGTTGGCCGCAGTCATGGCCAGCCTCAGGCGATGGGTACCGGCGGCCAAGCCTCGAGGTATCGAGACTCCTGTCGACAGGCGACCGTTCGCGCCGACCGTGAATTCGCCGAGGCTGGTCGGTGTCGAGAAAATCGTCGCCGACGCCGAGCTACCTGGTGCCAGCCCGCCGATGGTCAGATTCAACGACGAGCCAGGGGCCAACGATGCCGGCGAATTCATCGACGTGGTGGGGAACGCGATCGACAGATCGACGTCGCCGATTCGACCGGTCAACGTGGATCCACCCGACCAGGCGACGCTCGACGGGACTTCACGGCCACCGACCATCGTGACCATTCCGCCGACCGGGATGCTCGGCGTGATGGGTGCAGTCGGATTCGTGACTGGTGTCGAGGTTGTGGGAGGCGTCGATGTTGCGGGCGGTGTGGCCGGAGCGGGTGCCGGTGCCGGCGGGTTGTTGGGTTGCGGTGATGGTTGCTGGGCGACCACACATGGGTCGGTCGAGTGGTGACTGAGAAGGAACGGTCGTCCCTCGCCGTCGCAAATACCCCACACGTCCTGACTGGTTGCCGGGTCGGACCAGCCGTCGACGATCGCCCAACCAGCAGTGTCGAAGAATGCGAACGACGTCAGCTGGCTCGCTGATGCGGCCGACAGGGTCGGTTGGTTGCCGCCGCCGGTCAGCAGGCCGATCGGATCGAGGCCTGCGACCCCGGTGAGTCCCGCTTCCCAGAACGAGTTCGAGACCGACGTGGATTCACCTTCGCCGATGAGGGCGCCGATCGTCGCCGTTCCGTCGATCGTCATGCTGGCGTATGACCCTGAGACAGCAACGGTGTCGATGTCGGAGCTGTCGTCTTCGAGCCATCCGACCAGACCACCGATTCCGTCGTTCGAGCCCTCCACCGAGCCGATGGCGTACGAGTCACGGATGTCGACCTCCGACATCCATCCGACCAGACCACCGATGTCGTCCCAACCAGTGACACTTCCGTCGAAGGACGAGCGTTCGATGACCGTGGAGCCCCAGGGACAACCCACGAGGCCGCCGTTCCAACTGCTTCCAGGTGCGTCGATGGTCCCCTCGAACGACGAGTCGGAGATGGTGGAGTTGTCTGCCTCACCGACGAGGCCACCGTGACAGCCCTCGGCGCCGGAGATGGTCACCGTTCCCGAGCCGTGCACGGAGTCGATCGTCGTGTTGACCGCTGATCGGATCAGACCGGCCGTCGCGTACGCACCCGTCGCCGCGACCGAGAATTCGAGATTCTCGATCACGGCACCGTTGGTGTGCGACAAGAACGCTGTTTCACCTCCGGAAATCTGCAAACCGATGATGGAATACCCACCTCCGTCGTACGAGCCGGTGAAGGGTGCTCCCGACGAGGCCGGTCCGCTCCAGACCGAGTTCCACGCGATGTCGGCGGTCTGAACGTAATCGGCACCGAGGCCGCAGACGCCGAGCCGGAACAACTCGAGTTCGATCGCGTTCGAGATGACGTAGTCGCCATTGCTCTGAGTCAATACGCAGTTGTCGACGTTCACCCGCGCGCTGGCAACCGCTCCGTTGGCATCGGTCGCGCTGACGATCAGGTCCGGACTCGTCCACGTCGAGGTGGGTGTCCCGCTGATGGATCCCGAGGATGACGAGAAGGTGAGGCCGCCGGGGAGGGCACCGGCGATCTCGGATGCCACGCGCAGTACGACGGGTTCCGTCAGTCCGGTCTTCGTGAAAGTCGGGGAGGAGTTGATGGCGCGAGCCTGAATGATGGTGATGGATGACGATGCCGCGAGTGACGGAGCGCCGGCGACGAATTCGAACGCGCCGGCGTCACAGGTGCCACCAGCACGCGAGACCCCACGTTGATCAGTGGCCGAACAGTTGGCTCCGGCGACGGCATCGATGGCACTACTTCCAGCTCCGATCGAGAAGGTGGGAACGGGGCCGCCCCATGGCGCGAGGAAGCCGAGAGCCAGTGAAGAAGAGGTGACCGGAGTTTCGCCGTTAGCCAGACACGAGGCGCTGGTGGAGACGTTGTTCACCGGTGTCGATCCGTTCAAGTTGCAGACATCGTTCGATGGCGTGACCGACGGCGTGTAGGCGATGAGGCTCGCGTCGATCGACACGACCCAGGAGTTGTCTCCACCTTGCGGGGCAAGGTTGTCGATGAAGGTCGATTGTGTCGCATCCAAGTGTGCGAATGATCCGCCGAGCGCTCCACCGTTTCTGCTCGCGGAGTTACGAACGAAGGTGCTGTTGGAGACGTTCGACGCGTTGATGGTATTGCCCACAACGGCGATGCCGCCGCCGTCGATGCCCCGGTTGTTGTAGAAGGTCGAGTTGGTCACTTGCACCGATCCGGTGCTGCTGGGCGAACCGATCAGACCGATTCCACCGCCGTGCTCATCGGCGACGTTGGCGCTGAAGAACGACTCACCGACCATGACTGTCGCGTTGGGATGAACGCGAATCCCGGCTCCACTTTCACCCGATCCCGCGGCCCGACCGTTGCGGAAGTGGAGGCGGTCGATCGTGACGGTGAATCCTCCGGTCGTGACGTCCATGATGCGCGTCGCTCCGCCGCCGTCGAGGACGGGAAGTTGCGAACCGACTCCGGTCAACGTGAGGGCTTTGTCGACGACGAGAGTGGCGCCGATCGAGTAGGTGCCCTCGCAGATCTTGATCTCGTCTCCGGCGGTCGCACCGGTGATCGCGTCCTGGATGGTGGCCGCCGTGTTGCCTGAATAGCTCGGATTGGCGCAACTGGTTCCGGTGTCGGCCGGACTGGCCGCGTTACCGGAGGGTGCCACCCACCAGGTGTGGGGGCCGACGGCGTGGGCAGCCGGGGCTGCCGCCCCGACGGCCAGGGCGAAGACGGCGGTCGCCAGGGCGACTCGCCACGACGTGTGAAACGCGCGGATCATGGGACAACCTTCCGTGAACAGTGTCGAAGTAACCGTTGATTACTCAAAGTAACCGATGATTACTCACCGCACAAGGTCGTCGTTCACCTCGGAAAGGGCGTGGTCACGAACAGGTCCCACGTTGCGCGACCCAGTGGCCGTCAGTGATGCGGTCGAGCTGGGTCGATCGCGGAGGACGAGGCCGTTGACACCGCTCGACGAGCGAGCGTGTGGGCTTCGTGCGCATCAACTCCCAGCGCCAACAGCAGATGCGCGATGACGGAGACCTGGTGGTCGTTGCTCGACTCACCGTTGATCACCCGGCGTGCGGCGAGCAACAAGGCCCCGAGGATGACGTCGTAGATCCCGTCGTCGGGGGCGTCGGAGAAGCGACCGCTGTCGTGTCCATCCTTGATGTTCTGCCCGAGATACGACAAGGGTCCGTCCACGGCGAGAGCTCGACGGACCGAGTCGAGTCGCAGTGCAACTCTCACGACGTTCGGAGAATCCGCGGCGGCCCGCAGGGCGCGCGCCGAGATGACCGCGAATCGCTCGGCCTCGTCGTCGGTGTGCACCTCGAGTTCGGAACGCGCGGCGAACTTTTCGACCGAGTAAGGAACGAGAGCGTCCATGAGCGCATCGCGATCGGGGAAGTAGTTGTAGAACGTCCCGTGGGCGACGCCGGCCTGTGCAGGAATGCGAGCCAGGCTGAAACCCTCTCCGTCCTCGGCCAGGACGTCGATGGCGGCATCGAGAAGCATGGTGCGAGTGCGCTCGCGTTTGGTGGTTGCCCGTCCTTCCGGGCGATCCGCGACGGAGGACTGTGCTGTCACCCTCACCTGATTGACCTTACTTCCATTTCTGACTATTTTGTCAATTATGGAGACACCAACGTTTCGCCTGCGGCTCGGTCACGTCACGATTCCGGCTCGTGATCTCGAGGCACAAGTGGCCTTCTACACCGACGTACTCGGCTTTCACGTGACCAACCGTGGTGAACCCATGCCGGGCATGGGTGAGATGGTCTTCATCTCCCAGACTCCTCACGAACACCATCAGATCGTTCTGGTCCACACACCAGATCCGGCGCCCCGCGGCTTCATGTTCGCCGATCATCTCGCGTTCCATGTCGAGAGTCTCGATCAGTTGCGTGAGGTCGCCGATCGCCTGGTCGCCGCAGGAAACACGAGCGGTGTGCCGGTCTCGCACGGAAATGCGTGGTCCGTGTATTTCACCGACCCCGAGGGCAATGGACTCGAATGTTTCGTCGACACTCCCTTTCATGTGGCTCAGCCCTACGGAGACGGGCTCGACCTGGCCAAGGCCGACGATGTGATCGAGAGCGAGACACGCGACAAGCTCAAGAGTCAGCCCGAATTCCAGCCATTCGACGAGTGGCGTGCGTCCATGACGAAGCGACTCGCCGGTCGAGGCTGAACGACATGGATCTCGGACTGGCCGGTCGTCGCGCCATCGTCTGTGCCTCGAGTCGCGGTCTCGGGTTCGCATGCGCATCCGCCCTGGCCCGTGAGGGCGTCGACGTCGTCATCAACGGTCGTGACGAGAGTGCGCTCGAATCGGCTCGCCGACGACTCGTCGACATGCACGGTGCCCGGGTGATCGCCGTATCAGGCGATATCGAGCACCAATCGACGCGAGAAGAACTTCTGTCGGCCTGTCCCGAACCCGACATCCTCGTCAACAACAATGGCGGTCCGACACCCGGACGATTCGCCGACTGGAATCGAGAAGCGTGGATCGCGGCCCTCGATGCGAACATGCTGACGCCACTCGACATGGTGAGGCGCGTCCTGCCAGGAATGGTCGAGCGTCGATTCGGTCGGATCGTCAACATCACCTCGGCCATGGTGAAGACGCCGTTGTCTCCGATGGGTCTCTCGACCGGTGCGCGAGCCGGGCTCACCTCGGTGGTGAAGTCTCTGTCGAAAGACGTTGCGCACGCCAACGTCACGATCAACAACATCCTCCCCGAGCGCATCGACACGGAACGCCAGCAAGAGATGGCTCGTCGACATGCCGACATGGCGAACATCACGGTGGACGAGGCGTATGAGCGCATGACTCACAGCATCGCCGCCAAGCGTCTCGGACGTCCCGACGAGGTCGGCGACGCCTGCGCATTTCTGTGCAGTGCGCAAGCCGGATACATCAGTGGCCAGAACCTGCAACTCGACGGTGGATCATTCGCCGGACTGATGTGAGATGACGATCGCACGAGAAAGTCCGGTTCTCGTGGTCGGTGCCGGACCGGTGGGCCTCACCGCCGCGCGACTCGTCGTGAACGCCGGGCGCCGTTGCCTGGTCGTCGAACGGCGCGATGGACCACAGCGCAATCCAGCGGCTCATGTCGTGAACGCACGAACGCTCGAGATCTTTCGGCACGCCAGTTTCGACATGGAGCGGATCGGGGCGATCGCGCAGAACCCCGATGATGCGGGCCACGTCAATTTCGTCTCTCGATTGAACGGAACACTCATCGGTCGTCTTCCGTTCGAGCGTCAGGGTGACGAGTACCTCGCAATCACACCTCACCCGCTCCGCAACATCTCTCAGCATCGCCTCGAACCGCTGTTGGCCGAAGAGTTGAGGGCGTCGGATCTGGTCGATCTGCGCTACGGCACGGAGTGGGTCACGGCCGTTCGCACCGAGCATGGAGTCGAATCGATACTGCGCGATCTGCGGACTGGTGAAGAAGTCCGTGTTGAAAGCTCCTGGCTCCTGGGCGCCGATGGCGCGGGTAGCGCGGTGCGGAAGTGGCTGGGTGTCGAGATGATCGGGCCAGCCGGTTTGCAGAGCTTCGTGGCGATTCACTTTCGGGGAAGTTTGCGTTCGTACGTGGTCGACCGACCCGGCGCCTTGCACTTCGTGATGGACCCGTCGGTGAGTGGAACATTCATCGCCCACGACGTGGATCGCGAGTCGGTGTTCATGCTCGGCTTCGATCCGACCAGTGAGTCGTTGAGCGACTACGACACCGATCGATGTGCGACGATCGTGCGCGGAGCGATCGGAGATCCGAACGCAGGTGTGGAGATCGTCGACATCGGGACGTGGCACATGACGGCACAAGTCGCCGAGCACATGCGGAGTGATCGCGTCTTCCTGGTCGGGGATGCCGCTCATCGGTTCCCTCCCACCGGCGGAATGGGCTTGAACACCGGTGTCGCCGATGCGCACAACCTCGTGTGGAAAATCCTCGCGGTCGAGGATGGGTTTGCTGACGTATCACTGCTCGACACGTACGAGTCGGAGCGCAGGCCCGTCGCAGAGACGAACTGCAAACAGAGTCTCACCAATGCGTTCAAGATGATCACGCTGACCGAGGCGCTGGGCCTGCATCCAGCAGCGACCACGTCTGATCTGGACCAAGTTCTCGCGGACCCCGCTCGCCGTGAGGTGATCGCCGATGCTGTTCGTGAGCAGGCGACTCATTTCGACATGCTCGGATTGCAGCTCGGATACGTCTACGAGACCCGGCTGAATCCCGGACGACCCACCCCGATCTGTGACATCGATCCGACTCCCTTCGCACCCACGAACGACATCGGCTCACGACTCGCGCATGGATGGTTGTCGGATGGTCGCTCCACCCTCGACCTCGTCGATCCGTATCGACTGACCCTTTTCACCTTCGGTGAACATGACGCGTGGTCGCAAGTGACGAGTGCAGCGGAAGAGTCAGTGCATCACGTGCGAATCGGCACGGATGCCGTCGTTGCCGATGACTGGAAGGAATCCTGTCGAGTCGGTGCCGGTGGGGCCATTCTCGTGCGACCGGATCAGCACGTCGCCTGGATCTGGTTCGAGTCCCCCGTGGGTGAGTCGGTCGAGTTCCGATCGATCGTCAGAACAGTTCTCGGAAAGTGAGGAGTCGAATCATGTCGGACATCCCCGTGTACGCGGTTGTCAACCTGCACGTCACAGATGCCACCATCTATCGGGAGTACGAGAAGGGTTTCTTTCCGTTACTCAAGAAGTACGGAGGTGAATTCATCACCTTCGACGACGAGTCGTTCACCCTGGAAGGATCGTCACCGCGAGCCGGTCGGATGGTCATCTTCACGTTTCCGTCCGAAGAGAAGGCTCGTGAGTGGTTCGCGGATCCGGAGTACCAAGCGCTCGCCGAACATCGCCGGGCCGGGACACGTTTGGACTTCTTGACGATCGTCCATGGTCGACCCCCGCGGTGACGCAACGCAGACTCAACGAGTGTCCTACGGCTCTTGTGGAGGCAGTGCGAAGGTCGTCAGTTCGTGACGAGCGGAAGCGGGTCCATGCCCAGGGCAGTCCTGAACGTGTTGTGGTAGTGGTGGAGCGGGCGCTCGTTGCGCCCGTAGATCACTTCCTTCAGGGCCCCGCTGTTCGCTGTTGTCTGCTGGCTCGCACCCATCACGTAGTCCTCGTCGCGGATGATCGAAGCGAACAGTTGAGCGAGAGTCTTCTCTTGGTTGGCGCGGGCCTCGGCACCTTCTGACGAATCGGTGACACCCTGACGTAGGAAGAACGTGATGCGACTGGTGTGACGACCCGGATTGACCGCCTGCGGGTAGATACGAATGAGGAAGCACCCGTCCACCGTGGGCAACAACTGCACGTTCGGGAACAGGTAGTACGCGGGCAGTGTGGCAACCGCGATGTTCCATTCTTCCTTCGGCAACTTGCGCATCTCGTCGATCGAGCGACGGCACAGGAGGAAGCGGTGGTTGCGGCCGAAGGTCTCGTAGCAGGAGACATTCCCGTGGAACCCGCGGTTGATGGTGTTCTGGTGCAGAGCGGGGAAGTGGTACGTCTCGCCGAACGTGTCATTGGCCAGCTTCCAGTTGCAGGCGATGTCGTAGTTGTCGCGGTCGGCCACCACGAGTTCGTCGAGCCTCCACGAGGCGAGTTCGTCGGCGAGTCCGGTGGTGAGCAGAGCGTCCACATCGATCACGCCGTCGGGGTCGGGGTGGACGACGAGTAATCCGTGCTTCTCGACCGCTGGCAGGCGGATCAGGCCGTGGCACGAGGTGTCGATGTCGCCGAAGTGATCGCGCTTGGGAAGGCCGACCAGGTCACCACCGTTGTCGTAGGTCCAGTTGTGGAACGGGCACGTGAACCGGCGCGCAATGCCTCGTTCCTCCTCCACCACCAAGGCACCGCGATGCCGGCAGGCGTTGACCATGGCCACGAAGGTTCCGTCCTGCTGGCGGCTGGCGACGACGGGCACTCCGAAGTCGCTGATGGTGACGTACGAGCCCGGCTCGGGGAGGTCACCCGACAATCCGATGATCTGTGGGTGGTGACGGAAGAACGCGTCCCATTCTCGTGCGGCAAGGTCGGGGTCGGTGTAGGCGGAGGTGGGATTGCGTCTGATGCCGCCCTCATCGATGTTCGTCCCGGCATCGAGACGCCCGAGCATCTCCTCGATGAGTCGGACCTGCGTGTCGTGTCGCATGGCGGATTCCTTTGTGACGGGGAATGTGACTGGGAAGAAACGCAAACTTAGAGTAGTCTCTAAGTTATGTCGAAGCAACCGGTTCGCACCGACGCGATCCCCGGCCGACACGACGCCAACAAAGCGCGTCGCCGCACGGCCATCCTCGATGGAACCCTCTCCCTGTTGCGGGCGACCCCCATCGAGAAGGTGTCGATCGAGGCGATCGCCGCCGAGGCGGGCGTCGCACCGGCAACCGTCTACAACCTGGTCGGTTCCCGAGACCAACTCCTCGTTGCGTGTGTGGATCGCGTGGTCGACTCACTCATCGATTCTCTGATCGAAGCGCCGGTCGACGCGGACCCGTTGGCTGCCGCCGTGACGATCGTCGAGAAGTCCTGCGATGCCTTCATCGTCGATGGCGACGCGTTCAGACAGATCGTCGGCGCAGTGAACGGAATCTCGCGCGCAGGCAGGTCACTCGCAGTGGACCCAGCACATCTTCAGATGGCTGCGATGCGGGCTGCACTGGAGTCAGGTTTCTTGCGCGATGACGCCAACCCGGTGGCCATGGGGCGCCAGGTGTTTCTCTCCTACAACGGTGCCTTGTTCGCGTGGGCGGCTCGACAGTTGACCGATGAGGGATTCAGGGCTGCCGCCCTCCATGGCCTTTGGACGGTCGTGCTCGCCTCGGCAGCCGACGAACATCGCGACGAGTTCTCCCTGAAGGTGCGGGATGCGGGGACTCGAGTGGTTGGCGCTGGGTATGGTCCGCCAGGGGAATAGAGGTACTCGTACCCTCGTTCGGTTTCAGTCCCCCCGAACTAGCCTGAGTTGCCGGACGGTTCGGCACCCCGAGCGAGTTTTTGCTCCCGGTTCTGCTCCGCTCCTGCCCCTTTAGCTCAGTCGGTAGAGCAGCGGACTTTTAATCCGTTGGTCCAGGGTTCGAGCCCCTGAGGGGGCACGAGGAGGTCGAACGTGACGCCCGCACCGCAGTTCTCGAACATCCGAATCTCCGAGAGTCTCGATGCCCGTGTCGTCACGATCACCCTCGATCGCCCCGACAAGCGCAACGCACTGTCGCTCGACACCATGGTCGAACTCACGGCCGCGTTCCGGTGGGTCGGGTCGACCGAGGTGGCATCCCATGTCGACGGTGTGATCCTGGCGGCGAACGGACCTGTTTTCTCGGCTGGCCACAACTTCGGCGACATGGCGGGGGCCTCGGTCGCCGACACCACGCACGTGTTCGAGGTGTGCACCGAGATGATGAACATCATCCAGGCGATCCCGCAGCCGGTGATCGCACGAGTGCACGCGCTGGCCACCGCCGCTGGTTGCCAACTCGTCGCCACCTGCGATCTCGCCATCGCCGCTGAGTCGGCCGCCTTCGCGATCCCGGGGGGCAAGGGTGGCTTGTTCTGTCACACGCCGTTGGTGGCGGTGGCGCGCAACATCGGACGCAAGCGCGCACTCGAACTGGCCATGACCGGTGATCCAGTCGATGCTCGCACTGCAGCCGACTGGGGATTGGTCAATGCAGTCGTGCCCGATGAATCGCTCGACGAGGCGGTTGTCGATCTCCTCTCCCGCGCTACTCGCGGCTCGGCGGAATCGAAGGCGTGGGGCAAGCAGGCCTATTACGCGCAGATCGACTTGCCGCAGGCCGAGGCCTATCGTCATGCCATCGACGTCATGGCACGGGCCGCCGTGTCTCCCGATGCCCAAGAAGGCATCGAGGCTTTCCTCGGAAAGCGACACCCGAATTTCACACGACGACCGGAGGGTCTCACATGAGTATCAGCACCACGTTTCGCGTTCCGGGAATGACCTGTGGTCATTGTGAGAAAGCCGTGACGACCGAGGTGATGAAGATCGCCGGTGTCGAGAGCGTGCGGGTCGACCTCGAATCCAAACAGGTCGTGGTGGCCAGTGATCAACAGCTCGCGTGGTCCGATGTCGTCTCGGCGATCGACGAAGCGGGGTTCGAGGCCGTTGCCGACTGAGTCGCGCTCTGCCTCGGCGGTCGACGAACCGCTGGTTCTCGCCGTCACCGGGATGACGTGCGCCGCCTGCGCGGCACGTATCGAGAAGAAACTCAACCGCCTCGAGGGCGTCTCGGCCACAGTCAATTACGCGACCTCGAAAGCCACCGTGCACGTGGACGAGGTGTCGGCCGAACGAATCTCGGTCGAGACCCTCACTCGCACCATCGATGACCTCGGATACGGCGCGGTTGCCGTCACCGTGAACGGAGACGATCGTTCGACATCGGAGATCGCCACCGACGCGCATGTCACCGACGTTCGACGTCGGCTGACGGTCGCCGTCATCGGTGCACTACCCGTGATGATCGTGTCGATGATCACGAGTCTGCAATTCGACGGGTGGCAGTGGGTGTCACTCGCTCTGGCCGCTCCGATCGTCACGTGGTCGGCACTTCCTTTCCATCGTTCGGCGTGGCGCAACGCTCGCCACGGCACCACCACCATGGACACCCTGGTGTCACTCGGCGTCATCGCGGCCACGGCCTGGAGTGTGTGGGCTCTTCTCTTCGGTGGTGCGGGCGACATCGGCATGACCATGGACATGAGTCTCTTTCAGCGTGAGACGGTGTCTCACGGAGTCGACCACGTCTCGATGTCGACCGAACATCACGACATCTACCTCGAAGTCGCCACCACGCTCACCGCGTTCATCCTCGCCGGCCGCTTCTTCGAACTGCGATCACGACAGAAGGCGGGGAGTGCGTTGCGGGCCCTGGCCACCATGGGTGCACGGTCGGCTGTGCTCTGGCGGGACGGAATCGAGACGGAGATTCCGATCGGTGCTCTCGGTGTCGGTGAGATCTTCGTGGTTCGACCGGGTGAGAAGGTCGCCACCGACGGTGAGGTCGTCGACGGTCGCAGCGCAGTCGATCGAAGTCTCGTGACCGGCGAGAGCGTGCCCGTCGACGTCGCGGTCGGCGACGAAGTGACCGGGGGAACTCTCAACACCAACGGACGATTGCTGGTTCGAGCCACTCGTATCGGACGCGACACGGTGCTGTCGCAGATGGCTCGTCTCGTCGAACGGGCGCAAGAAGGCAAATCACCGGTGCAACGTCTCGCCGACCGTGTGAGTTCGGTCTTCGTCCCGATCGTGATCGTGTTGGCCGTCGGCACGCTCGTCGTCTGGTTGGTGGTCACCGGTGAAACCGACCGGTCGTTCTCGGCCGCGGTGGCGGTCCTCGTCATCGCTTGTCCCTGTGCACTCGGACTGGCCACACCCGTTGCTCTCTTGGTCGGCACCGGTCGCGCGGCGCGCTCGGGGATCATCATTCGCGGTGCCCATGTGTTGGAAGCCACACGTGCAGTCGACACGATCGTGCTCGACAAGACCGGCACACTCACCACGGGTGTGATGGCACTCGTCGATGTCGACACGTCGGCCGGGGCGACCGACGCCGACTTGCAGGCCTTCGCCGATGTAGAAGCGAACAGCGAACATCCGATCGCGCGAGCCGTGGTTGCCGGTTTGCGCGAACGGGGAGTGGTCGTCGACGCGACGCGGGCGACGAACTTCGAGAACCGTCCGGGTGTGGGCGTGCTCGCCGCGGTCGATGGTCGCCTGGTGTCGGTCAGGCGAGCCTCATCGTCGGAGAACACCGACGGCGCAACCATGGTCGAAGGTTCGATCGACGGTCGCATCCTCGCCCGATTTTCGCTACGTGATCGTCCTCGCCCCGAAGCGGCAGCGACCATCAGCCGGTTGCGCGAACTCGGTGTGACACCGATGATCGCCTCGGGTGATTCGTGGTCGGCCGTGCGTCGTGTCGCGGCCGACACCGGCGTCGACCTCGATCATGTGCGTGCCGAAGTGTTGCCCGACGACAAACTGCGCATCGTCGACGAGCTGCGGGCGTCGGGGCGTGTCGTGGCGATGGTCGGGGACGGAGTGAACGATGCCGCAGCGCTCGTGGCCGCCGATCTCGGAATCGCCATGGGTACCGGAACCGACGCGGCCATGGAGGCCGGTGATCTCACGATCGTGAGCGGTGATCTCTCGCTCGTCCCGGAAGCCCTGCGCATCAGTCGACACACACTGCGTGTCATCAAGGCCAACTTGTTCTGGGCCTTCGCCTACAACGTGTTGGCGCTTCCGCTCGCGGTGGCCGGGCTCATGAACCCGATGCTGGCCGGTCTGGCGATGGCATTGTCGAGCGTGTTCGTCGTGTCGAACAGTTTGCGCCTGCGTCGCTGACGAGGTCTCTCACGTCGAGATGTTCAGCAGGGCTCGTGAGCGTTCGATGGCCGATGTTCGACGATCACGTAGTGCGCGAGCGGAGATGCCGGCCAACTTGGCCGACTCCGGGCTCAATCGATCGGTGAGCATCTCGTCGATCGCCTCGCGATCCATGGCCCGAAGGCCGAGCCGTTCGAGGTCGTGCAGAAGATTGGACAATTCCGACGCGGTGTCGACCGGATCGTCGTCGGTGATGACGGCCGATGTTCCACGAATCGGCTGGCCCCGAGTCGCTCGGATCGTTTCACCGTTGATGATCGTCCAGCTGTCGGCCGCGACCTCGGTGCGCGACCGCTTCGTTCGTGCGTCGCGTACGAACGCTTGGTATTCGATGTCGCGCAGGAGGTTGCCGGCGACGCGACGAGGACGGCGATCGATCGGATAGTTGCGAATCACCAACCAAGCCGACGATGCGAGTTGATCGAGGGCGAAGGACGAGCCTTCGGCGACGATACGGCCGCGTCGAATGGCGATGGCGATCAGCCCGGGCAGGATGCGTTGGGTGACGATTCGTGCGGCCAGTTCGTCGTGTCGGGCAACGGCGACGAGGAGCGAGAGATAGTGGTCGCACGCGTCGTCGGTGAGCGACTGACCGTATCCGGCTCGGTACAAGACGTCGTCGAGGTGACTCACCGGGCTCCCGGGAAGATTCCAGGTGTTGGTCCGGCGCACGTTCGAGCGTGAGCGCGAGAGCGACTCCCAGTCTAGCCAGAGTCGGGTGGCGGTGGGGAGGCGAGTCGATTCGGGTCGGACGCCGCTCGTGTAGCCGAGGGCGGCCAGGCGTCGGCCGGCCAGCGAGTAGGGACCGGAATCGGCCGGAACGTCATGGTGTGGGATGTCGTAGGTGGTCATGGGCCGAGCGGACTCGGATGCCCTCATCACCCGTCGGAGCACGTCGACACCGTCGCCCCAGTGGCTCACGGTGAGAGTCGCGGTGAGACCTCCACGGTGCGATCACCAGGTGACTTCCTCATCGACACCACTGGACGCCCCGCGTGGCGGGCCACGTCCGTTTCATCGCCCACCCCCGATCGAGCAGGTTCCGCCCCGTCCGGACGACGTGTCATCGACTCCGGCTCCGGACGAGCCGCGCACACCGACTCCGCCGGCGTGGGCCCCTCTCCTGAGTGGAGTGGTCGTCGGATCGATCGTGGCGACCGTGACCGGACACGCCCTCATCGCACTCTTCGGAGCCACCGCATTGATCACGGCCCTACTCGCCTGGGGTTCGATGTGCCTCGTTCACCGTCGACGGCATCGGTTGTGGCGCAACGAGATGCGCCGACGACGACACGAGTCGGCTCGGCAGCGGGTCGCGGTGATCGAGTGGGAGGCCGATCACGAGCGTCGACGTCATCCGATGACCGACGAACTGGTGCAGGCCGTACGACGAGGTGAGCCGATGCTCTGGTCGAGGCGACCCTCGGCCGATTCCGCGACGACCTGGGACGTGGCGTTCCGTCGTCGATCGGTCACTCATCGGATCGACGAGTACTCCTACACCTGTCGTGACGTTCCCGATGTGGTGTCGATGAGCGCAGGATCCATCATTGGCGTTTACGGAGAGGACTCGTCGGATGTCGCTCGAACACTCGTCCTGCGCTTGGCCGCCTTGGTCGGCCCGAGCGATCTCGATGTGTTCGGGACCTCGGCTGCCCTCGACATGGCCATTCCACATTGGCGTGGGTCGATCGACGGGTTCATCGGCGATGAATCCGATGCGCACATGGTCGTGTTGTGCGCAGATGCCGATCATGTGGCGAGCCGAACCTCGACCGCTCGTCGATTGGTGGCCGCGAGTCGAGCTGCGCTCGTCGTCGCGACACCTCAGCGAGACCTGCTACCGCACAACTGCACGTCGGTCATCGACGCGGAAGATGTCGACGCCGATCGTTCAGTGATCGATGATCTGGCCGAGGAACTGTCGATGTGGACCGACCCCGACCTGGTCGGGTCCGATGTGCCCCGACACGTGTCGTGGTCCGAGATGTATCCGTACTGTGACCACGACGACCCGCCGGTTCTCGATCCGACGCGGGTGTGCACGGCCCGACTCGGGACGGCCGCCGACGGTCGCGTCGATATCGATCTCGTGCGAGACGGTCCACACATGGTGGTGATCGGCACCACCGGTTCGGGCAAGAGCGAATTCTTGCGGACCTTGATCCTGGGTCTGGCGGAAGGCTCCTCGCCGGATCGACTGCAGTTCGTTCTGATCGACTTCAAGGGCGGAGCGGCGTTCGACGCGGTGCGTGAACTTCCCCACGTGGTCGACGTGATCACCGATCTCGATCGTGATGCGTCCTCGGGCGAGGTGGCCGGTCAACGTGTGGTGGATGGGTTGCGAGCCGAATTGATTCGCCGCGAACACTTTCTGCGCGAACGGGGCGCGTCGTCGCTCGTCGATCTGGAAATTCTCGACCAATCGAGCGTCGCCGATCGTCCTCCTCGGCTCGTCGTCGTGATCGACGAACTGGCCCGACTACAGGCCGACGTTCCCGAATTCGTCGCGTCACTCGTCGACGTGGCTCAGCGGGGGCGAAGTCTCGGCATTCATCTCGTGGTCGGCACACAGACGGCGGGTCGTGTGGTGTCGTCGGAGGTACTGGGCAATGCCGATATCAGAATCGCGCTCCGACTCGCTGCGGCCGGAGATTCGATCGAGGTCATCGGCTCTCCCGTGGCATCTCGACTTCCTCGTTCGATTCCGGGCCGGGCGGTCGTTCGTTTGGGTAACGACGATCCGGTGGTCTTCCAGGTCGCGAGTACTGGCAGCGAGTTGATCGATCGGGTGAGAGCCATCGAAGAGCGAGCCCGTCGAACCGGGTTCGCTGGAGCACGACGCATCTGGTGCCCTCCGCTTCCGGAGTTGCTATCGAGGGACGCCGTTCCCTGTGACGCGATCGGCTCGATCGACGATCGCCGCCACCAAGAGCAACCTCCCTATCGATGGAATGCCACGACGAACGTGCTCGTCGTCGGTGCTCGGGGAAGGGCAGCAGAGTCGGCGCTCTCCGTCCTGATCGACCGATGGTCGCGATGCCATCGAGATGGTGGGATCGAGGAGCCATCGGTCGTGTGGATCACTGGATCCGAAGTCGACGATCATGAAATCGTCGACCGCACTCTGCGTTTGGTGGAAGAACTCTCGACCGAGCGAGTGCTCGTCGCGGTCGATGGGATCGACACGTGGTACGACCGACAGGCCAGCAGCCGTCACCATCTGCGGCTCTGGGAGCGATTCACGACCGTGGTCGAGCGCCGAGGGGTGACCCTGGTGGCGACATCGGTTCGCGATGCCATGAGTGTGTCGAGACTCGGTGATCGTTTCGAGCACGTCATCGTGATGCACGGCGGCGATTTCGCAGCGCTGGGACGTGGACGGGTGGAGAAGTCGCCGAACTCGCTCGTCGTCGGAGCGACGATTCAACTGGTCGATGCTTCGACGTGCGGGGATGCCACCGTCAGGCGTCCTGAATCGCTCCCACGAAACGTCTCGGCGGCCGACCACGTCACCTTGGCGATTCGATCGAATGATCTGAGCGGCAGCGTGTTGGCTTTCTCACCATTCGTCGTGATCGGACCGCGTGGTTCGGGTCGAACGTCGACCTTGCGCCGCTGGTCCGAGACGTGGCGGGCCGAACACCCTGAGGCACGCGTTCGTTGGATCGACTCGATCGAGACCTGGCGGGACGAATGCGAGCACGCGGACGGCCGTCCACGACTCGTCGTGATCGATGACGTGGAGGTGTGGAATCGACTGACGGTGAACGACATGGAGACAGCAGCGAGCGACGGATGGTTCGTGGCCGCGGCTGTCACTCCATCGGCCCTTCGCGCCCGTCCCGAACATCCGGCGCATGGGTTGCGACGTCGCCGGAACGGCATCGTGCTCGGACCACTGGCGCACGACGATCTCGAGCTCTTCGGAGTATTCGGGGTGGATGCCCCGTTCGTCGAATGGTCGGTGGGACGAGGATGGCTCGTCGACCGTGGAGAAGTGGTCGACTACGTACAGGTCGTACGACCGTCGAGCGATGCGACATGATGCACGCATGCGCATCACACTCCCTTCCGGAACGCCTGCTGAGATCCATCGCATCGATGGTGCGACACGCGGTCTCGTCGTGTTCCCCGACATCTTCGGATTGCGTCCGCTTTTCGACGAACACGTGCAGCGTTTCGCCACCGAGTGGGGAATGACCACGATCGCCATCGAACCGTTCCCGGTGTCGGCGGTCGGCCGTGAACTCGGCGCCGACATCGACGGTCGCTTCGCCGCAGTTCCGACCTTGCGCGATGCCGACAAGTTCCTGGATCTCTCGGAAGCGGCCGATGCCACCGGGTGCACCACGGTCTCGATGATCGGCTTCTGCATGGGTGGCATGTACTGCTTCAAGGCGGCGAGCACGAAGCGATTCGCACGGATCGCCAGCTTCTACGGGATGATCCGACTCCCGGAGGCCTGGCGCGGCGAGGGTCAGGGCGAGCCGCTTGCCTTGCTCGACTCGCAACCCGGTCAGGCGGCGTCGGTTCTGGCGATCATCGGCAACCGGGACACTTGGACACCGGACCCCGACGTGGCGGCTCTGAAAGAGACGGGAGCACAGGTCGTGGAGTACGCCGCGGCGGAACACGGATTCGCGCACGACGCGAGTCGACCGGCCCATCGCGCCGAAGACGCCGCCGACGCATTCCGGCGTGCGCGGGAGTGGCTGTCAGCGTGAGCGGAGTTCGAGGCGATCGCGCAAGAGGATCTTGTAGCGACGCTCGTGCTGTTCGATCCAGCCGAGGCGGATGAAGCTGCTGATCGCCTTGTTCACACGTTCGCGCGAGGCGCCCACCATGCCGGCCAGTTCTTCCTGAGTCACGGGAAGAACGAACTCGTCGGCATCGCCGGCCAGTTCGAGCAGACGCTTGGCCGTTCGGCCGGTCACGTCGAGGAACACCGAGTCGGCGAGTGCACCGTCCATCACGCGGAGACGGTCGGCGAGCATGCGCACGACACCGCGCAAGACCTTGGGGTTGCGCTCGAGGAGTTCCTCGACCGGGTCGTACGGAATCTCGAGAACTTCGCAGGGCTCGATCGCCCGTGCCATCGCTGAACGCGGACCACCGTCGAGAAGGCCCATTTCGCCGAACAGGTCTCCGGTCTCCATGAGGGCGACCATGCTCTCGCGCTTGTCGAGCTCGTTGGCGATGGCAATGGCCACGCGACCGGTGATCACGATGAACATCGACTCGGCGTCTTCGCCGGCTTCGAAGAGGTGGTCACCACGCGACAGCACGCGCTTGCGAGCGGCTCCGGTGATGCGGGCGAGTTCGTCGACGGGTGCATCGGCGAAGAAGTCGGAACGGGCGAGGATGTCTTCGTAGGCCATCGAGACGAACGGTACTACCCTCACGGGCAATGACGAACTTGGCCTCGGAAAAATCCGGAAACTCCGGTTCGTCGGTGTGGACGATCGTGGTCGCCGGCGGATCCGGTCGACGTTTCGGCTCGCTGAAGCAATACGCCGAACTCGGTGATCGCCGTGTGGTCGATCTGGCTGTCGACGTCGCACGTCGAGTGAGTGACGGGGTCGTCCTCGTCGTTCCGGCCGAAGACGCGGCTCGCGAAGGCGGAGTGGCCGGTGGTCCGACGCGAACGGCGAGCGTCCGCAACGGGTTGGCCGCCGTTCCCGCTGATGCAGGGATCGTGTTGATTCACGACGCTGCTCGGCCCTTCGCCAGTGAGTCGATTTTCCACTCGGTGATCGATGCGGTTCGTGCCGGAGCCGACGGGGCGATTCCTGGTCTGCCCGTCACCGACACCGTCAAGGTGATCGAAGTCGTCGAGTCGACGACCCTCGGACTCGACGCGGACTACACCGCGTCTCACATGGCCGTCCCGAAGGTCACCAGCACTCCCGATCGCGCGACCCTCGTCGCCGTCCAGACACCCCAGGCCTTCCGGGCGTCGGTGTTGCGTGCGGCGTACGAATCAGATCTCGATGCCACTGACGATGCCGTCCTGGTGGAAGCGGTGGGCGGTACGGTCGTCGTCGTGTCCGGAGAGGTCGACAATCGCAAGATCACGCATCCCGACGACCTCGAGTGGGCGCATGATTTCCTCGTGCGACGATCAGCCGAAGGGTCGGGCTCGTGAGCGGGTACGACTTCCGAGTCGGCCAGGGATTCGACATCCATCGTTTCAGTGACGACCCGTCTCGAGTCCTGGTGCTCGGTGGAGTGGTGTTCGACGGCGAACGGGGACTCGATGGGCACAGTGATGCCGATGCGATCGCCCACGCCGCTGCCGATGCCTTGCTCGGAGCGGCTGGACTCGGTGACATCGGTGAGCACTTTCCTGACACCGATCCCCAGTGGAAGGGCGTCGATTCGCTGAAACTGCTGGCCGAAGTGGTTCGCCTGGTGCGCGCTGAGCACTGGACGATCGGCAATGTCGATTGCAGCGTGGTGTGCGAAGCACCGAAGTTGGCTCCCCGCCGCGACGAGATGCAGACCGCACTCTCCGCAGTCGTCGGTGCGCCGGTGTCCGTGAAAGGTCGACGAGCCGAACGACTCGGTGCGCTCGGCCGTCGAGAAGGAATCGCCTGTTGGGCGGTGGCCGTGTTGTCACGGCAGGTGAACTGATGGCTCCTCGTCGCCCCGCTCGCGGTTCGTCCGCCCGTGGTCCGCAGAAACGGAAGGGTGCGTCTGCGCGCAGTGGTGCCCCCGCTCGTCGCGGACGTCCGATCGATCGCACTCGATCGGCTGGCGTGACCGACCGTCCGCCCCGAACCGTCGATCGTGACGACCTCGGTGGGGGGCAGGTGGAAGGACGTCAGGCCGTTCGCGAATTGCTGATCGCCGGACGACGTCGTGTGCACGAAGTATGGGTGGCGACCGAGCGTGATCAGAGCGAAGTCGTCGACGACATCGTGCAGTTGGCCCGTGCGAATCGGGTGCCCGTTCTCGAAGTGAGTCGTAAGAAGCTCGATTTCGCCGCACGTAGCGAAGCCCCGCAGGGAGTTCTGGCCCGCGCCGATTCGATCGAACCGGTGCCGTTCGACACCATGATCAAGCGTCGTCCTGGGAAGGCGCCGTTCCTCGTTGCGGTCGACGGCGTGACCGACCCGGGCAACTTGGGCGCCATTCTGCGCGTGTGCGACGGTGCGGGCGTCGACGGAGTGGTGTTACCCAAGCACCGTTCCGTACACATCACACCCACGGTCGCCAAGGCATCGGTTGGTGCGTGCGAACATGTGCCGATGTCCCTCGTCGGCGGACTGCCGACCGCCCTCGCCAAGATGCGTGAGGCCGGAATCTGGGTGGTCGGACTCGACGATTCGGCCGACAAGTCGTTGTTCGACCTCGGAGACCTGGCCAAGGAAGGTGTGTGCCTCGTGCTCGGTGCCGAAGGACCGGGTCTGTCCCGCTTGGTTCGGGAGCGTTGCGATCTGATCGTCAGCATTCCGATGCGTGGCCGATTGAGTTCGCTCAACGTGTCGACCGCCGCCGCTCTCGCGACGTACGAGGTCGCGCGGTACCGCCGTTCGTGATCGACGTCGAAAGGATCATGCTGTGAACTCCGAATTGCCGACAGCTCTGGCCGAGGACGAATCATCGAACCGCATGGAGATCGTGATCGCGGTCCTCCTCGGTATTGCGGCGATCGTGACCGCATGGTGTTCGTTCCAGGCGAGTCAATTGGGTGATGTGGTTCAGAAGAGTTTCTCGGAGGGAATCCGCGAGGCCGATGCCGCCTCGCAGGCCTACAACACGGCGATTTCCAACGACATTCGCGATCAGGCTTTGTTCCTCGAGTTCGCCAAGGCCGCTCAGGCGAACGACGAGGAGACCGCTCTGTACGTACTCGAAACTTTGATGTCACCCGAGTTGGCGGCTGCAGTGGATTGGTGGAGTTCTCAGCCCGATGACTCCGGTTTCGATTCCCCCTTCGTCGACGAGAACCCGGAATGGTCGAATGCGCTGTACGAGGAAGGTGCTTCTCTCGACGAGTCATCACAAGCATTCTTCGATGCTGCCGAGGAAGCCGACGAGGATGCGGACGCCTTCGATCAATTGACGGTGGTCCTCGCCCTCGCCTTGTTCTTCTTCGGTGTCGCCGGCCTGTCTCGTCAACGCAAGGTGATGATCGGATTGGCCTCGGTCGGCACCGTGATCGTCGTGTTTTCCATCGTTCGATGCATCGCGTTGGGTGATCCGGCCGGCGTCCTCTGACACGCCGATCGGAGTTGAACTCCGAGTGATCTCCAACCGTTCCGTTAGTCTGTCGCCGGTTCCGGCCGGGTTAGCTCAGTGGTAGAGCAACCGCCTTGTAAGCGGTAGGTCGTGGGTTCAATCCCCACACCCGGCTCCAGATCAGCTGACGAGAGAATTGACGCGCGCGACCAGAACGTCGAGGGCACGCTCGTTGTGGCCGCCCTCCGGAATGATCACGTCGGCGTGACGCTTTGTCGGCTCGATGAACTGCAAGTGACTCGGTCGCACGGTCGTCATGTACTGCCGCATGATGCTCTCGGGTGTGCGACCCCGATCACGAACGTCACGTTCGAGACGACGGATCAAGCGAACGTCGGCATCGGTGTCGACGAAGATTCGCAGGTCGAACAGATCACGTAGGCGTTCGTCGTACAGAGCGAGAATTCCCTCGAAGACCACGATGCGCGTGGGGTCGACGCGAATGACGTCGGTTCCGCGATTGTGATTCGGATAGTCGTACACCGGAACGTCGACGGCCCGGCCGGCCAAGAGATCGCTCAGCTGTTCGAAAGTGAGATCCCAGTCGAAGGCATCGGGGTGGTCGTAGTTGGCCCGCGTCCGCTCGTCGAAGGGCTGCTCGGTGCGGTCGATGTAATAGGCGTCCTGCTTGATGAGCGACAGATGATGTGGCCCGACCAGTTCGACCAGTCGTTCGGTGACGGTGGTCTTCCCGGAACAGGTGCCACCGGCGACGCCGATGAGAAAGGGTCGGATGGCGTTCTCCCTGCTCACCGGCACGAGAGTACTGGTCGTGGACAGCCGGCGATCATTCCGAGGGTGCTTGTCATCGGGTCGGAGAACCGACATGCTTAACGAATGGCCCTGACCGAGCGTGAGAAGGCAATCCTCGATTTCGAGCGGGGCTGGTGGACCGAAGACGGGGTCAAGGACCAGATGCTGCGCGAGCGATTCCAGTGCTCCTCCGACGAGTACTACGGTGAGCTCAACCGACTTCTCGACAGCCCCGAGGCGTTGGCGTACGACCCGCTGGTCGTACGCCGTTTGCAGCGGGCTCGCGAGCGTCGGCGTCGGATGCGACTCGACGGCAACGTCGAGTCGGGAGGTGTGCAGGCATGAGCGACGAACAGCCCACAGGATCGCAATCAGCCAGGCCCGGCCGTGCCGGGGGAGCCGCCGGAGGTGTCGGGGTCTCGACGACCCTCGGGATCATCGTGGCCGCCATCGCCGTGCTGCTCGGTTTCTTGATTCTGCGCGACATCAACCGTGACCGTGATGGTGGAGTGGCCACCGGACCGGTGGAGACGCAGCCGGAATCGACCGATGTGGTTCCGACCGAATCCACTGATGTGGCCGCGGTGACCACGACGCTGGCTCGCACCGGATTCAAGCTCCTGGTCGCCAATGCATCGGGGATTTCGGGAAGTGCCGGCCAGATGAGCACGGCATTGCAGGCGCAGGGATTCATCGTGCAACAGCCAGCCACCAACGCTGCCGAGACCGTGGGCAAGCAGACCGTCACAGTGGTGTACTACGTGCCGGGTTACGAGTCGGGTGCGGCGGCGGTCTCGCAGGTGCTCGGTGGAGTGGCGACGCAACCGGTGGCGTCGCCGCCTCCGGTCGAGTCGGGCGATCTCGGCGAGGCAACGGTGCTCGTGCTGCTCGGGTCCGACCTGGCCGGCAAGTTGTTGCCGGGTGCGCTGCCCACTGCCGATCCGGCGGCCGCGGCGACTACGACGACGACGGGCTGATCGCTCGCAACAACTCGAGGGCTGCGTGCTCGACGCACCACAGCGGCTCGTTCATCGCGCGTTCGTCACCGAAGAGTTCGGCGAGGGAGAGAACTCCGGCGTCGATGTGCGCGAACTCATCGGCGTCATGTGCGCTCGGATCGACGCGACCACCGATGACGCCGACTGGAATTCTTGCGGTGTGGGCGAGGTCGATCACTCCACCCACCACCTTGCCTTCGAAGCTCGTGATGTCGAGTTGACCTTCGCCGGTGATCACCAGATCGGCACCGCGCAGGTGATCGTGCAAGCCAACCTCGTCGGCCACCATGTCGAACCCGGGGATGAGAGTGGCACCGAGAGCGAGCAGCCCGCCGGCCAGACCACCCGCGGCGCCGGCACCGTCGATTCTCGAGACGTCGACACCGTGCGTCTCCTTGTAGAGCTGCACGAGCCGTTCGAGACGAGATTCGAGGAGTCGCACTTGCGTGGAAGAGGCACCCTTCTGCGGCGCGAATTCTCGGGCGGCGTCGACGAAGCGAGTCTCGACGTCGCAGGCGACGAGGAATTCGACACCACGTAATCGAGCCGGAGCGTGGATCGCGCGCACCGCGCCGAGACCGCCGTCGGTGGTGGCCGATCCGCCCAGACACACGATGATGCGCTCGGCGCCCAGGTCGAGAGCTTTGTCGATCAGTTCGCCGGTTCCGGTGGTCGAGGCCGCGATCGGATCATTGTGGGCGGGGCCACCCACGAGAGTGAGGCCGGATGCGCGCGCCATCTCGATGATCGCCGTACCGCGATGGAAGCGCCATTCGGCGTCGACCGGATCACCGAGTGGACCGGTCACCGTCGACGTGCGATTCGGTCCACCGAGGGCGTCGAGTGTGCCCTCTCCGCCATCGGCGAGTGGAACTTCCACGCAGTCGTGGCCGAGCTCCCAGCAGGCATGTCCGATCGCCTGAGCGATCGCCTGAGCGGTGGCCGTCCCTTTGAACTTGTCGACCGCTGCGACCACTCGCATTCCGCCAGTCTCGCAAGTGCGATGTGCCGCTCGTCGTGAACGTCGGCACGCCTGGGTGAAATCATGAGTGACTCGGTAGGGTTTCGTTCATGGCCGTGACCGTGCGCATCCCCACCACTCTTCGTCCGCTCTCGGGTGGCAACGCCACCGTGCAGGTGGAAGGCGGCACGTTGCGAGAGGTCCTCGAGGCTCTCGATGCGGCACATCCGGGCTTCCGAGATCGCTTGTTCGACGATGCGGGCAATCAGCGTCGGTTCGTCAATCTGTTCGTGGCCGACGACGACGTTCGGTACATGCAGGGACTCGATACGCCGGTTCCCGCAGGGGAGACCGTCTCCATCATTCCCGCCGTCGCCGGCGGCTGATTTCCCCCACTATTCGCCCACTCTGTAGCGCTGGCTACCTCTAGGTGTCGTGAACTGTACAGAGTGGGTGAATTACGCAGGGAGGAGGGCGAGGAAGTCGGCGCGGCGCTTCGGCCCCATCGGGACCTCGTTCGGACGATTTTCCCGGTCCTGCCACACGGCGAACACCCGGTTCATCACCTCGGCGTCCTTCAACATCGCATCCGGCGCACTCAGCAGGTTCATGTTCCGCATGAATGCCCGCAGCACCACCGCATCGCTGCGCAACGCCGGCAGCAACCCTTCGCGCAGCACCGATCGCATCATCGTCTTCGGATCGGAGTTGTCTCCGTCGGGATCGTCGCCCCGCAGCAATGCCGCTGACACTCGACGCGCCTCGGCGTCTTGCTCCACACCGGATCGATACCACGGGAGGATCTCGCGCGAGATCGCGGCGTCGTAGTCGACGGCCAGATCGAACAACTCCTGTGACGAGCCACCCGGGAACTTGGTCAGCGACTCGCACATGAGATGTGCGCCCCAATAGCCGATCGAACAGCCGCGTCCGTACAACGGGTTGGTGCAGATCACGGCGTCGCCAACTGGCAACATGCCGAGCACCAGCGGCTTGCCATCGACCACATATTCACGATGACGGTTGAGCAACCCGGCCATCACGTACACGCCGTCCATGATCGGGTCGGCACGACCGTCGAGATACGGCGCGGTGGCCACCAGATTGCGAGCGGCTTCGTCGAACACGGCCGGATCGGCCAGACGTGTACGCAGATCGGAGTCGTCGGTCGGCGCGGCGAGAGTGATCGAAAACGTGCGATTGTCGCCGACGAACACGCCGTACTTGATGTAGCCGAGATCGCCGCCGATCGGGCCACTGCGCGGTGGATACTCCGCTCCGGGCTTCAGTCGATAGAAGCGCGACGCGTAGACGATGCCGGTGTCTTCGACGAATTCGGGAACCGGACCGACACCGATGTCGGTGAGCCATTCGGGAAGCACCGAGCGACGGCCGCCGGCCACCACCACGAGGTCGGCCGAACGTTCGGAACCGTCCTCCAGTCGGACACCGGTGATGCGCTCGAGCCCGGTCTCGGCGTCGGTTTCGTGCACGAGCCCGTTCACGCCGACCCCGACGCGGAACGACACCCGACCCTCGTCGAGGACGACCCGCCGCAGAACCCACTCGAAGGTCGTGCGGCGACAGGTGAGCATCGTGAGTTCGTCGTCGCCCGCTTCGGGGGCGTAGTTCGTCATCGTCGGTGGAAGATCCTCACCGAAGCGCAACTCGGTCGCCCCGGCTTCGTAGAGGCGGGCCACCACATCGGGCTCGTTGGTTTTCAACAGGGTCACGAGACGGGCCAGGAAAGCGTGGCTGTGCCGCACCTGGGGCGCACCCCGACGGTCCCAGAAGAAGGCGTCGTCGGCCGAATCGGGCATGGGGGTGTCGTCCCGCTCGATGACGGTGACCTGGTGCCCGGCCCGGCTCATCTTGAGGGCGGTCGAGAGCCCGGAGACCCCTCCGCCTACCACCACGATGTCCATGAAACCCGAGCGTACGGCCCTGGTGGTCGCCGAACAGAGCCGGAGCCGGAGACGACGAGAGAGGACTGGTCAGAGTCGGGGCCGGTTGTCGCTTAGCACTCGTCTCAATAGAGTGCTAGCACTCGCGTGAACCGAGTGCGAACGGTTGGCCAGCCACCCCCCGGCTGGCGGCCCTCGACCCGGAACCCGCTCCAGACATCACATCTCCGACGAAAGGGACACACATGGCGAAGATGATTGCGTTCGATGAAGAGGCCCGCCGTGGCCTCGAGGCCGGCATGAACAAGTTGGCCGACGCCGTCCGCGTCACCTTGGGACCCAAGGGCCGCAACGTCGTTCTCGACAAGAAGTGGGGCGCCCCCACGATCACCAATGACGGCGTGTCGATCGCCAAGGAGATCGACCTCGAAGATCCGTACGAGAAGATCGGCGCCGAGTTGGTCAAGGAAGTCGCCAAGAAGACCGACGACGTCGCCGGTGACGGCACCACGACCGCAACCGTGCTCGCCTGGAGCATGGTGCGCGAAGGCCTGCGCAACGTCGCGGCCGGCGCCAACCCGATGAGCCTGAAGAAGGGCATCGAGGCCGCCGTCGCAGCAGCGATCGCGTCGATCCGCGATCTCGCCAAGGAAGTCGACAGCAAGGAGCAGATCGCTCAGGTCGCGTCGATTTCAGCGGCCGACAACGAGATCGGTTCGATGATCTCCGATGCCATCGACAAGGTTGGTAAGGACGGCGTCATCACCGTCGAAGAGAGCCAGACCTTCGGCATGGAGATGGACCTCGTCGAAGGTATGCGCTTCGACAAGGGCTACATCTCGCCGTACTTCGCCACCGACATGGAGCGCATGGAGGCCGTCCTCGACGACCCGTACATCCTGCTCGTGTCGTCGAAGATCTCGACGGTCCGCGACATGCTCCCGGTGCTCGAGAAGGTCATGCAGAGCGGCCGTCCGCTCGTCATTCTCGCGGAAGACGTCGATGGCGAAGCCCTCGCCACTCTCGTGGTCAACAAGATCCGTGGCACTTTCAAGTCGGTGGCTGTCAAGGCTCCCGGTTTCGGCGAGCGACGCAAGGCGATGCTGCAGGACATGGCGATCCTCACGGGTGGCCAGGTCATCAGCGAGGAAGTCGGTCTCAAGCTCGAGAACGCGACCCTCGATCTGCTCGGCCGCGCCAAGAAGATCATCATCACCAAGGACGAGACCACTCTCGTCGAGGGTGCCGGCAGCGACGACGACATCAAGGGTCGCATCAATCAGATCAAGACCGAGATCGACAACACCGATTCCGATTACGACCGCGAGAAGCTCCAGGAGCGTCTCGCCAAGTTGTCGGGTGGCGTCGCCGTTCTCAAGGTCGGCGCGGCCACCGAAGTCGAGCTCAAGGAGAAGAAGCACCGCATCGAAGACGCGGTGAGCACCACCAAGGCCGCCATCGAAGAAGGTGTCGTGCCCGGCGGTGGAGTCGCTCTGCTCCGTTCGCAGGCCGCGGTGCTCGCCGCTGCCGAGAAGCTCGTCGGTGACGAAGCCACTGGTGCTCGCATGGTCGCCAAGTCGCTCGAAGCTCCGCTCAAGCAGATCGCCGAGAACGCCGGTCTCGAGGGCGGCGTCGTCGTGGAGAAGGTGCGCAACTTGAAGGGCGCCGAGGGCCTCAACGCGGCCACCGGTGAATACACCGACCTCGTGAAGCTCGGTGTCATCGATGCCGCCAAGGTCACCCGCTCGGCTCTGCAGAACGCAGCGTCGATCGCGGCCCTCTTCCTCACGACCGAAGCGGTCGTGGCCGACAAGCCCGAGCCGGCCGGTGCGGCCATGCCGGGTGGCGGAATGGAAGACTTCTGAGCACTGGTTCGACCCGTTCGAACGCGCAGGACCCCGGGTCATCCCGGGGTCCTGTCGCGTTGGTGACCGCCCAGGCGGCCATCGGATTCGACGCCGACATGCCTCTGTTGTCGGCCGCGCTCACCGACATCGGATGCGATCACCAGATGGTGGTATGGGACGACACGTCGATCGATTGGTCGTCGTTTTCTCTCGTGGTTCTGCGCTCGACATGGGATTACGTCGGACGGATCGACGAGTTCCGCGCTTGGATCGATCGTGTGTCGGCCGAATCAGTTCTTCTGAACGCTGCGACCGTCGTCCACTGGAACACCGACAAGCACTACCTCCGTGTAGCCGAGGCAGCTGGTCTGCCCACCGTTCCGACGGTTTTCGTCGAACCCGGTGACGAGAACGATGTGTCGGGCTCCTGGTCGGTCAGTCTCGACGGATGGTTGGCCGAGGGACATGTGGTGGTGAAGCCGTGCGTCAGTGCCGGCAGCAACGACACGGCGCGTCACGCCACTCGTTCATCAGCTGATGAGCACATCGCACAACTCACCGGAGTTGGTCGTAGCGCCATGCTTCAGCCGTACCTCGTCGACGTCGAACGCTCCAGCGAGACGGGTCTCGTGTATCTCGGGGGGACGTTCAGTCATGCCTTCGCCAAGGGGCCTCTGCTGGCTGCCGAGCGAGACATGGAAGCCGGGTTGTACGCGCGTGAGCAGATCTCTCGTCGTGTGCCGAGTGAGAGCGAACGCACGATCGGTGATCGTGCCGTCACGTGGCTCACCGACACCATCGGTGAACTTCTCTATGCGCGTGTCGACCTTCTTCCGTCGCCGAATGGTCCGGTGATCATCGAACTCGAACTCACCGAACCATCGCTTTTCTTGCAGACCGATCCCGATGCCGCGATGCGAGCGGCCCGAGCGATCGAGTCACGACTCGGCTGATCGGTTCGTCACCCGGCGACGTCACTCGCAAAAGTCGCACGGCCGAAGTGGGTCGATGCGCCGATCGATCCGTCGTCGGTCACGACCAGAGCCCGTTGGAACGGGCCATCGATACTCAGTCGCCGGTTGAGGAGAATTCCTCCGGATCCGATGTCGATCGCGACGATTCGCTCGCCCGTGCCTTGCGGCAGCGGAACGACGAGCAATCGTTGGGTCGACGAAATGTCGACGATCACCACGAGGTCACCCTCGATCCAACCGAGTCGCTGCCCGCTCGAATCGATGCCGAAGACCCGAGGACACACGAAACAGTCGCTGTACGAATCGGCGAGTCCGAATGGAGTCGAAGCGACGGTTTCGGTACCGAGAGTGCCGTCGGCGAGATCGACGAGACGCAGAATGAGGGGGCGATTCACGATTTCCGAGGAGTTCGACGAGTCGACGACTTCACCCACGAGCAGATCGGAACCAATCGAGAGATGGGCGGTGGTCGATTGCCATGAATCTCGGGTGAGAACATCGATACGTTGCGATGAATCGAGGGGAACGAGAGCGATGGTCTCGCGTGAATCGTCACTCGTGGTTCCGGTCGCCACCGTGACGAGGGCGGTGAAGCTGCCGTTGCGTACGGTCACGTCGTGCAGTGTGAACCATTCAGTGGCACCTTCGGCCGGCTCGAGAACACGCGTCGGAACTCCCTGCGGCGAGAGGCGAAGAATGCTCGTATCGAGGGGGTCGGCGTCGCGGCCCGATCGAGCTTGGGCGAGATAGGTACCGTCACCGACGGCGATGATCACGTCGAAGGCACCGTCGATCAGCCTGGTCGTTCCGACGCTCGTTTCGCGTAGAACGCCTTCGGCGGTCGCGATGACGATCGGAGATCCGATCGAACTCTCTTCGGTCACTGCGGTTGTCGACGGTGACGGAGCCGACGACGAGTCGTCGCTGGCGATCGGTGGGTCGACGGTCGCATTGTCATCAGATGCCGCGTCGCTCGACGAGATGGCGAGGGTGGTCCGGGGGGTGTAGCTCACGACGGGTGTGGTGATGGGCGTGCTCTCGGCCGGCCCGGTGACCGCCACACTGACGATCAGACCGACGACGGCGGTTGCGATGAACGTGACGACGCCGTAGAGCACAGCAGTTCCGCGATCGTCGTTGCGAGTCGACGCCACGACGTCGGGAGTGAGAAGCCATGAATTTCCCTCGGGATCGGACGCGAGGAGAGGATCGCGTTCACGCGCGTCGAGAACGGGTCGATCAGGTGGCTGCGGGGGACGAGTGTTGTAGGCGGCGCCGCCGGCTGGCCGTACGAGATCCCACGACGGATCGTCATCGGGTCGTCGGTCGTCCGCGGTCACTCCTCGAACCGTAGTCTTGGCCACGTGGCTCGAAAGCGGATCGACACCGTGCTCGTCGTCGAACTCGACGGCGATACATCGCGTCGCACGCCCGATCGACTCGTAGTGGAAGAACCACTCTCGATCCAGCTCGATGGTGAACTCGTCGCCACGACGATGCGCACTCCCGGACACGATTACGAACTGGCGGTCGGCTTCTGCTTCTCGGACGGACTCCTGCACGGTCATCCGGTCACCGGAGTGCGTTATTGCGCCAACGGATCGGCGGTCGAGAGCGAGTTCAACGTCGTCACCGTCGAGACGGGCGGCCGCGCACCAACTCCCACTCCTCGACTCGGGAACACGTCGTCGAGTTGTGGCCTGTGCGGAAGTCGAGCCATCGATGAACTCGTCGAGAGGCTGGCGCCTCTCGCTCCATCGAATCTGGCCACCTTCTCCGTTGCCACGGTCCTGACCTTTCCCGAGGTCGCGCGCGGACAGCAGACATTGTTCGATGACACGGGAGCGGTGCATGCCGCCGCGGCGATCACCGTCGATGGGCGTGTCGAGCTGGTGCGCGAAGACGTCGGTCGGCACAATGCCGTCGACAAGGTGGTCGGCCGGCTGCTTCTCGATCGTCGTCTACCAGCCAACGATTGGGCGTTGTTCGTCTCGGGTCGAGCGAGTTTCGAAATGGTTCAGAAGGCGTGGGCCGCCGGCTTCGGAACGGTGGTGTCGGTGAGTGCTCCGACCGCGCTCGCGGTGCAGACCGCCAAGCGGGCGGGCATCACGCTCTACGGTTTCGTTCGTGACGGTCGAGCCGTTCGCTACAGCCCGAGCTGACCGACCTCGTCAGGGTGAACTGATGACACCGATCAACGATCGGTATGTGGCGGCGCCGGTGTTCGCGAATCCGTAGTTGACGAACGACGCGACGCTCGGATCTCCGCTCGGTGTGAGTCCGAGAAGTCCGGTCGGCCCGTTGTAGTCGATGTTGAGTCCACGTTCGAGCAATGTCGCGCACTGTTCGAAGGTTCCGCATGCCGAGCCGACTCGACTGGTCGGGATCATCGAGGGCATGAACTGCAAAGGGTCGTCGCTCGCTGACGACCGGGCCGCGAGGACCAGGAGATTGATGCAGTCGACGACCGAGGTGGCGAAGGCGATCGGCTGACGGGTCGTGTCGCTGGTGGCCGGGGCCGGGAAGACGCGTCGTTCTCCGAGATCAGAGACGAGGGATTCGAAGCCGATCGACACGTCGTGAGCGACGCCGACGATCGTGAAATCGTCGAGCCGATCGAGCCCGGGATCATTGGCGAGTGAGGTGGTCGAGAGTGCATCGTTCATGACGATGGTGTCGAGCGAAGAGTTGGTCAACAGCGTGCTGAGGAAGCGGGGACCACTCTCCTGGTTACCCACCATGGCGACGATTCGCGAGTCGTCGGCGATCGCCTCAATGTCGTCGATGTACGACTCGTCGGACGTGAGATACGGAATCTCACTGGTGATCGACACACCCTGTAGTCCGAGGTACCGCCGTAGTTCGGCGGCGAGCCGACGGCCGTACCGGTCGTCGGGGAAGGCGAGAGCCGCGGCGCTCTCACCAGTCTGGGCGATCACCTGGGCCATGGCGAGAGTGATCAGGCTGTCGGTCGGAGCGGTGCGAACGAAGAGTCCGCCATCGGGAAAGTTGTTGAGGAGCGCTGAAGTTGCGGCGGGGGAGCACACACCGATGCCGTCGCGGATCAAGGTGGGCAAGATTCCGAGAGCCACGTTCGACGACAACGGACCGACGACGGCATCGACCTGATCCTCGTCGATGAAACGCTCGACGGCTGAGAGCGCGGCAGCGGTGTCGTTGCCCTCGTCCCGGATCACCAATTCGATGTCGCGTCCACCGAATCCACCGTCGGCATCGATCGAGGTGATGAGTGCCTCGGTCACGGGAACGAGGGCCTCGCCGAGCGCTGCTCCGGCACCGGAACGGGGCACGAGGAGCCCGATACGCAGCACTCCGTCGCTGAGTCGGGGAACGGTCGTCGTGGTGCGGGGTGGTTCGGTGCTGTTCGGCGTCGACGAACCTGACCCGCCACAGGCAGTGAGCACGACGGCCAGAGCCACGGCGGCGAATCGATGAGCAGAGTTTCTCGTCGTCGTGGTGCTCACCAGGGTCAGGTTAGAGGGTCGGGGTGGTTTGGCCGATCGGTGATCGAACAGACTGTGGCATGACCGAGTTCTCGAACGACACCGAATTGATCTATCTGCACGATGTCGACCGGCGTGAGTTCGAGGCCGTCGTGATCGGCCGTCACGAGAACGCGGTAGCTCTCGACCGAACGGCCTTCTATCCGACGGGTGGAGGACAACCCCACGACATCGGAACGCTGGCGGCGTGCTCCGTCGTGAACGTCCGCAAGGGACCGTCGACCGACGAGACCCACAGTTGGGTGTGGCACGAACTCGAGGGCGTCCTACCAGCGGTCGGGGACACTGTGCGCGGCGTGGTCGATTCCGATCGACGGTTTCGCCTGATGCGCACGCACACCGCGATGCACATCTTGTGTGGAGTGATCTGGAACGAATGGAAAGTTCCGGTGACCGGCGGGAACATGGAACCGCTGAGCGGCCGGATGGATTTCGAGTTCGATCCGGTTCCGGACGGTTTCGCGGCCCGTATCGAGGAATTGGTGAACGCCGAAATCGCCGCCGATCGTCCGATTCGGGTCGAGTTCCTCCCGCGCGGCACTGCCCTCATGGACGAGGACCTCATTCGCACGAAGGTCTCGCTCATCCCCGAATCGGTCGCTGAGATCAGAGTTGTCGACATCGTCGGTCTCGACAAGCAGGCCGACGGAGGAACTCATGTCCATTCGACCGCCGCTGTCGGACGCGTGAAGGTGGTCAAGATCGAGAACAAGGGCAAGGGGAACAAGCGCGTTCGTATCGAGATCGTCGATGCCTAGAGTTGGCTCATGACAAGCAGGGGGAATCGTTCGGGTGATGCACCCGGTGACGCGCGTGCTCCTGGTCCGAGCCTGCGCGAACAGCTCTTGGCAGACCCCACGACACCACCGTGGCCGCTCCTCGTCGAGTCACCGCTCTTCCTCGGCGACGTCGACATCCCGTATTCGAACTACACCTCGGAGGATTTCTTTCGCGCCGAGTTCGATCACCTCTGGTCGTGCACCTGGCAGTGGGCCTGTCACGTCGATCATCTTCCCGAGACCGGTGACTACTACGTCTACGACATCGGCCCGCATTCAGCGCTGATCGTTCGCACCGCGGATGGCTCGATCAAGGCGTTCTACAACGCCTGCATGCATCGGGGCACGCAATTGAAGCCGCCCGGTTCCTGTGGATTCGCGCAACGGTTGACGTGTCCGTTCCACGGCTGGACGTGGTCATTGGACGGCCAGTTGGTCGACGTCCCTGACCGTTGGGACTTCCCACACGTGACGGACGAATCGCACGCTCTCCCCGAGATCCAGGTCGCGACCTTCGCCGGATTCGTTTGGGTGAATTTCGACCCGAATGCCGACCCCCTCACGGATCATCTCGGAGTCCTTCCCGAACATTTCACGGAATTCGGATTCGACGATCGATACATCGAGACGCACGTGCGCAAGAAGTTGCCGTGTAATTGGAAGGCGGCCATCGAAGCGTTTCTCGAGGCGTATCACGTCCGCGAAACACACTCGACCGGACGACTCGGTGATGAAGTCACGACGCAATACGACGTCTTCCCGCCGAACGTCAGTCGTTTCATCCACACGATCGGACTCGAGAGTCCTCAACGACCGACTCCTCGGAACGAGGACGAACTCTTCGCCAATCTGGTTCGGGCGTTCCCTTCCGATCGCCGCCCCACTCTGCCTCCGGGAGAACGAGCCCGAGATGCGTACGCCCGAATCGTTCGTGACGATCTGTCGCGCAAATATGGGCACGATTTCTCCGGAGTGAGCGAGTCGATCGTGCTCGATTCGATCGAGTATTTCTGCTTCCCCAACGCCTTTTTCTTTCCAGGACTGTCGCTGCCGATGGTCTATCGATTCCGGCCCGATCCCGACGACGTCGACACCAGCTGGTTCGATCTGCTGATACTTCGGCCTCGACCCACCGATGGTGACGCACCGTTCCCGCCCGATGTGATCGAGCTCGATGTCGACGACAGTTACACCATGGCATCCGGGCTCGGTGGACTCGGTCGGATCTACGACCAGGACACGTCGAACATGAAAGCCCAGACGCGGGGGTTTCGTTCGAGCCGTAAACCCGGACAGACTCTCGGGAATTATCAAGAAGTGCGGGCTCGCCACTTGCAGATGCGAGTGCGCGACCACTTGGTCGCGGGAGGATGGCGAGACGACGATGTCTGACGCTTTGCGCTCAGCCGATTTCGACGATTTGTCCGACGGGCAGATGCGCCGAGTCGAGGACGTGGGAACCCACGGCGTCGTGGTGTGTCGTGTGCGCGGAGAGTTGTTCGCGCTCGACGACAACTGCTCCCATCGTGATGCCCGTCTGTCGGACGGCCGCTTGCGCAACTACCTACTGACCTGTCCGATCCACGGTGCGCAGTTCGACATCCGGACCGGAGCGCATTCCGGCCCACCCGCCACCTGTGCGGTGCGATGCTGGCCCGTCGATCACCAAGTGCACTGAGGGTCTTTCCCCAACTTCTTGAGGACGATCGAGGCCGGACAGGCACGCACGGCGACGTAGGCCCACTGGTTGAGTCCGACGAAGGCGGTGAGGATCAAGAACCATGGGCTGACGAGCGCGACGAGAACGACACTCACGAGGGACATCGTGCCGGCCATGGCGAACAGAATCCGTTCGAGCGGCCAGGCGTTGCGCTTCGTCGACAGTGTGGTGGTCATGGTTCCTCCTCGGTCAGATACCCTGGGGGGTATACTACACGAGGCGAAACGGATCACACCCTGTCGCTGGGGATCAGATGGCCGACGGGCCGGTTTCACCGGTCCGGACCCGGACCACGGTTTCCACATCGGTGATCCAGATCTTGCCGTCACCGATCTTGCCGGTGTTGGCCGCGGCCGAGATCACGTCGACGATCCGATCGACATCGGGAGCATCGGCCAGGATCTCGAGCTTCACCTTGGGCAGGAAGTCGATCTTGTACTCGGCTCCTCGGTAGGTCTCGGTGTGTCCACCTTGACGGCCGAAGCCGCGCACTTCGGTCACGGTGATGCCGACCACGCCGGCGGCCTTGAGGGCTTCTTTGACGTCGTCGAGTTTGAAGGGCTTGACGACAGCGGTGATGAGTTTCATGGGTGTCTTCCTCGAGTCTCGTTCGTACGTCTGATCAGGATCCGGAATGGTAAGCAGTCTCGCCGTGCTCGGCCAGGTCGAGACCGGTGGCCTCGGCCTCGCTGCTGACGCGCACGCCGATCGTCTTCTTGAGGGCGATCATGATCGCGTAGGTGATCACGAACGACCAGACGATGGCGGCCACGTTGGCGATGAGCTGTTCGACGAGCAGCTTGGCGCTGCCGCCGTAGAAGATGCCTTCGAGATATGAGCCATCGAAGAACGACGGGTTGGCGAAGAAGCCGATGAGGAGAGAACCGACCAGTCCGCCCACGAAGTGCACACCGACGACGTCGAGCGCATCGTCGTAGCCGAACTTCTTCTTCAGACGAACGGCGTAGCAACAGATCACACCGGCGATCAGACCGATGACGATGGGTGCCGGCCCCGACACGTATCCAGCAGCCGGAGTGATGGCGACCAAACCGGCGACGACGCCCGAGGCAGCGCCGAGTGTGGTCGGGTGTCCGTCTCGCTTCCATTCGACGACGAGCCAGGCGAATCCGGCCGCGGCCGCAGCGAGGAACGTGTTCATGAACGCCTGGGCCGCGATGCCGTCGGCAGCCAGAGCCGATCCGGCGTTGAATCCGAACCATCCGAACCAGAGGATGCCGGTTCCGATCATGACGAGGGGCAGGGAATGCGGCGGCGACGGGTCGGTTTTGCGCGGCCCGAGGACGAGTACTGCGGCAAGGGCGGCGATTCCGGCATTCACGTGGATGGCGGTTCCACCCGCGAAGTCGATCGAGCCGCGGTCGGCCAACCACCCTCCGTAGACCCACTTGAACACGGGGACGAACACGAGGAAGAGCCACAGCGGAACGAAGATTGCCCATGCGCTGAACTTCATGCGGTCGGCCACGGCCCCCGAGATGAGAGCCGGAGTGATCACGGCGAACATCCCGAGAAAAGCCACGATGGCGAGAGCTCCACCGTCACCGGCGATCGTGATGTCCTTCAGGAAGAACGAATCGAAATTGCCGATGAATCCGTTCTCGAACGGTGTCTGGGCCAACGAGAAGCCGGCGACGACCCACAGGATCGGAACGATCAACAAGCAGTAGAAGTTCATCATCAGCATGTTCAGGACGTTGCGTCCCTTGTCCATGCCGCCGTAGAACAGCGCCAGGCCAGGGGTCATGAACAAGACGAGTGCTGCCGAAACCAGCACCCAGGCGAGATCGCCGCTCTCCATGGGGTCTCCTCGATGAGTTGTAGGGGTTGCCTCAGTGTCGGAAGGAAATGTTTCGGGAGAGTTTCCGGAAACGTACGAACCCGTGAAGTGCTCGCCCACACCTGGACGACTTCCCGATGAGGGACGTTGACTGAGGTCATGGCTCATCGATCGGCATCCGGAGCGGAGATGAGCCCGTACTCGTCCCGATTGATCGACACCCTGA
>VFQT010000173.1_pt1 | contig 103916 bp, 102 predicted proteins | sample 3512381 | NCBI WGS metagenome assembly VFQT01 (sample SAMN10412376, study PRJNA504923) | tailings metagenome | isolation source: Relicate 2 Philex TSF3 active mining site | place: Philippines: Tuba, Benguet | collected 2017-08-29
ACGAGAAGACCGGCCGCGAGAAGCAGATCAACTCGATCTACATGATGAGCCACTCCGGTGCGCGCGGTTCGCCCGCGCAGATGAAGCAGCTGGGCGGCATGCGCGGCCTGATGGCCAAGCCCTCGGGTGAGATCATCGAGACGCCGATTATCTCGAACTTCAAGGAAGGCCTCTCGGTGCTCGAGTACTTCAACTCGACCCACGGCGCCCGAAAGGGCCTGGCCGACACCGCGCTCAAGACCGCGAACTCGGGTTACCTTACCCGCCGTCTCGTGGACGTGGCGCAGGACGCCATCATCTCGGAAGTGGATTGCGGCACGCAGGCCTTCCTCACCACGCGTCCGATCGTGGACGCGGGCGAGATCATCGCCTCTCTGGGCAGCCGCGTCCTCGGCCGCACCGCCGCCCAGGACGTGATCGACCCGGCGACGGGCGACGTGATCGTGGCCAAGGGCAACGAGATCATGGAAGCCGACGTCGAGCGGATCGAGAAGTCCGGCATCGGCGAACTGCGTATCCGCTCGGTGCTGACCTGCGAGACCAAGTTCGGCGTCTGCGCCAAGTGCTACGGCCGTGACCTGGCGCGCGGCACGCCCGTCAACATGGGCGAGGCCGTGGGCGTCATCGCCGCCCAGTCGATCGGCGAGCCGGGCACGCAGCTCACCATGCGTACCTTCCACATCGGTGGCACCGCGCAGGTGCTGAACGAGTCCTTCATCGAGGCCAATGCGGACGGCAAGATCGTCATCCGCAACCGCAACTTCGCGAAGGACGGGCAAGGCCGCCTCATGGTCATGGGCCGCAACTCGTCGCTGGTTCTCGTTGACGAGAACGGCACGGAACGCGCTGTCCACAAGCTGCTCTACGGCACCCGCATGTATGCCGACGAGGGCGACAAGGTGAAGCGCGGTGCGCGCATCGCCGAGTGGGACCCCTACACCCGCCCGCTGATGACGGAAGTCGACGGCTCGGTGGAGTTCGAGGACGTGGTCGAAGGCGTGTCGGTGAACGAGGTGGCGGACGAAGCCACGGGCATCACCAACCGCGTCATCATCGACTGGCGTTCCAACCAGCGCGGTTCGTCGCTGAAGCCCGCCATGGTCATCAAGGGCAGGGACGGCAAGGTGCAGAAGCTCGCCCGTGGTGGCGAGGCCCGCTACCTGCTGTCGGTCGATGCTGTTCTCTCGGTCGATCCGGGTGCGAAGGTCACCGCCGGTGACGTTCTGGCCCGTATCCCCCTCGAAAGCGCCAAGACCCGTGACATCACCGGCGGTCTGCCGCGTGTCGCGGAACTGTTCGAGGCGCGCCGGCCGAAGGATCACGCGATCATCGCGGAGATCTCGGGCCGCGTCGAGTTCGGCCGCGACTACAAGAACAAGCGCCGCATCCGCATCGTTCCGGCCGAGGATGGTGTGGAGCCGGTGGAGTACCTGATCCCGAAGGGCAAGCATCTGCCCGTCCAGGAAGGCGACTTCATCGAGAAGGGCGAATACATCATGGACGGCAACCCGGCGCCGCATGACATTCTGGACATCAAGGGCGTGGAGGAGCTCGCCTCCTACCTCGTCAACGAAATCCAGGAAGTCTATCGTCTGCAGGGCGTGAACATCAACGACAAGCACATCGAGGTCATCGTCCGCCAGATGCTGCAGAAGGTCGAGATCACCGACTCCGGCGACTCGACGCTGCTCGTCGGCGAACAGGTGGACCGCGAGGAACTCGACCACGAGAACACCAAGCTCGCGGCGGAGGGCTTGCGCCCGGCCGCCGGCAAGCCGGTGCTGCTCGGCATCACCAAGGCCTCGCTGCAGACGCGCTCCTTCATCTCGGCGGCCTCCTTCCAGGAGACCACGCGCGTGCTCACCGAAGCCTCGATCATCGGCAAGGTGGATACGCTCGAGGGCCTGAAGGAGAACGTCATCGTGGGCCGCCTCATCCCGGCGGGCACGGGCGGCATGCTCTCGCGCCTCCGCCAGGTTGCGGACAAGCGCGACGCGCTGATCCTCGAGGAGCAGGCCAAGGCCTCGGAACTCCCGGCGGCGGAATAAGCCCCGCCGTCACTTGCGGAACAGGAAAGGCCCGGTGCGAACCGGGCCTTTTTTCATTTCGGCGGAAGCGGGAGCACAAAAAAGGGGCCGGAAAATCCGGCCCCAGGACCCACTGGGAGTAAACGTTACGCCAACTTACAGGGGATAGTCGCGTGCGGGCTCGATGCCACAGGTTTCGATGAATTTCTTCATATTGTGAACTTCGTCCTTCGACAGGCCGTGGTCGGCGCCGTGGAAGGTGGCGGTCTTGCCGTTCATGTTCACCATGAGGCGCCCGTGGCCCGAATGGCTCAGTTCCGCGCCAAGCTCACGGAAAACCGGTTCCACCTCATGCAGGTGGATGTTGCTCGGCAGCGGATGGCTGAACAGGCTGTGCAGGACCTTGCGGTGCTTGTGATTCATGTCTGTCTCCTCGTTATGAGGAAACAATATCCGGCTCCCGCAGCGCCTCCTTGATTTCGATCAAGCCTGCAGCGCGGCGCGGATCATCGCGGCATGCTGCGCAAGCAGCGCATGGTCCGCCATCTTGCCCGAATGGGGCCGCAGCGCCGTTCCCGCGCTTCGCGGCAGGATGTGGAAATGCAGGTGGAAGACGGTCTGGCCCGCCGCGGGCTCGTTGAATTGCTGGATCAGGATTCCCTCCGCGCCGAAGGCCGTGCGCACGGCATTGGCGACCTTCTGCACCGATGCCATGAGGGACCCCAGTGCCGCGGGATCGGCGTCGAGCAGGTTGCGGGAGGGCGCCTTGGGGATGACCAGCGTATGCCCGTCGGCCTGTGGCATCACGTCCATGAAGGCCAGCGTGTGCTCATCCTCATGGACCTTGTGACAGGCAATCTCGCCGCGCAGGATCTTGGCGAAGATGTTGTTGGTGTCGTAGCTCATGTGTTTTCCCGCTGTGTGCAATTGGAATTCAGAGGCGTCATCCCGGCGAAGGCCTTCCCAAGGACGCAAGTGGCACCGTTCCCTTGCGATCACCCATGTCCCTAGAAGTCCTGCTCCTGCCGGAATGGCGTGTGGGCCGCAAGGGCCTGCTGTTCCTGCTCGACCCCCCGGCGCTCCGCTTCGAGATAGTTGGCCACCGCGCGCTGCAGGCCCGGGTGGGCGAGGTAGTGCAGGCTGTAGGTCTTTTGCGGAAGATAGCCGCGCGCCAGCTTGTGGGCGCCCTGCGCGCCGGCTTCGACGCGTTCAAGCCTGCGGGCAATCGAGAAGTCGATCGCCTGATAGTAGCAGGTCTCGAAATGCAGGTTGTCGTGATATTCGATGGCGCCCCAGTTCCGCCCATAGAGCGCGTGCGATCCGATGAAGTTGAGCGCGCCCGCGATCATGCGGCCCGCGCGTTCCGCCATCACAAGCAGGATGTGGTCCGCCATGGACTGGCCGAGGAGGCTGAAGAATTCGCGGTTGAGATAGGGCGTGCCCCATTTGCGCGCCCCCGTGTCCATGTAGAACGCGAAGAAGGCGTCCCAGTGCTCCTCGCGGATGTCCTTGCCGGTCAGCGCATGCATGGTGATCCCGGCCTTCGCCACAGATGCGCGTTCCTTGCGGATGTTCTTCCGCTTCTGTGAGGAGAGGGAGGTCAGGAAGTCCTCGAAGGATGCATAGCCCCCATTGGCCCAGTGGAACTGGATGTCGGTGCGCTGCAGCCACAGCTTCCCACCCAGCGCCTGCCAGTCCCGTTCGGGAAGGAAGGTGATGTGAACCGATGAAGCCTCTTCTTGCGTGCACAGCGCGATGAGGCCGGAGGCAAGCTCCCGCCGCTCCGCCTCGTCCGCCGCCAACAGGCGCGGCCCGGTGACGGGCGAGAACGGCACCGACACCTGCATCTTCGGGTAATAGCGCCCGCCGGCGCGCTCATAGGCATCCGCCCAGCCATGGTCGAAGACATATTCGCCATAGGAGTGGCGCTTGCGGTAGCAGGGCACGATGCCGGTGATGCGGCCTTGGGCGTCCTCCATCACCAGATGGCGCGGCGCCCAGCCTGTCTTGGCCGTGGCACAGCCCGATTCCTCCACGCAGCGGAAGAAGTCATGGGAAACGAGCGGGTTGAACTCGCCCCCCTTCGGATTGGCGAGCCGGTCCCAATCGCCTTGCGGAATCGACAGTGCGCTGGTGACGGCCTTCAGCATGTCAGGCCAGGAAGCCTTCGAAGGTGATCTGGTCCGAGTTGCGCCGCGCGGCCCGGGCCTGCTCCGGCGTGCGGATCGTCCAGGTGATCACCGGCATGCCGCCGGCGCGCAAGGCCGTGACCGGCGCCCACGGCAGCTCATCGAAGTAGAAGGACACGAAATCGGGCTCGGTGCGTGATACGTGCGAAAAGGTGCGCAGCTCCATCTGCTTCTTCAAGGGCAGCGCATCGTAATAGGAATCGAACGCGCGCTCGGCCACGATGCCGCGGATGGTGCCGGGAGACAGGCGGCGCACGGCTTCGACGAGGTCCGGGTCGAAGGACATGAGGCAACAGGGCCCGCGATAATCGCGGAGCACCTCCAGCGCCCGCGCCGCCAGCCGCTCGTCGCCGTCCCAGTGGGACTTCAGCTCGATCACCAGCGGCACCTGGCCGTCGACCTGCGCCAGCAACTCGCCCAGCGTCTGCACGCTGTCCGTCGAATGGCGGATGGTGAGGGCCTTCATCTCGGCGGCGGTCTTGTCCTTGACCATGCCGTGCCCCTCGGTGAGGCGCTCGAGGTGCTCGTCATGGAACACCACGGCCTCGCAGTCTTTGGTGAGCTGCAGGTCGCATTCGATGGCATAGCCCCTGGCCAGCGCCGCCGCGAAGGCGGAGGCCGTGTTCTCCACGATGCCGCTGCTCAAGCTGTGCAGGCCCCGGTGGGCGATGGGCCGCGAGGTGATGAAATCCGCCGCGCGGCCCGCTTGTCCGTTCCTTTCCGTCATTCCACTTCCACGATGGCTTCCACCTCGGTCGAGATGCCCATCGGCAGCGAGGGGGAGGCGACGGCGGAACGCGCGTGGCGGCCCTTGTCGCCGAACACCTCCACCATCAGGTCCGATGCGCCGTTGATGACCTTCGGATGATCCTTGAAGTCGGGTGCGGCATTGACGAAGCCGACGAGCTTCACGATCCGCTTCACGCGGTCCAGGTCACCGCCGCAGGCGTCCTTCAGTTGCGCGATCACGTTGATGCCACAGAGCCGCGCGGATTTGGCACCGTCTTCCAGTGAGACATCCACGCCGAGGCAGCCGGGATAGCCCACCTTGCCGCCCTCGATCGGCCCCTGGCCCGAAATGAAGACGAGATTTCCCGTCCGCACCCATGGCACGTAATTGGCCACCGGTTTCGCCGCCTCCGGCAGGGTGATGCCGAGTTCGGCGAGGCGCTTGTCGATCTGTCCCATTCGTGTCTCCCGTGAAAGCGAGGGGCCAGCGCCCCTTCAAACGTCTGAGCCAGCTTGGCCGCTCGGCGCGTAGGGGTCAAGCGCAGCCATGACCTGCATGCATGAACCATGATTTTGAAGGGCACCGCCCGCCTGCGCGGGCAGTGCCCCATGGGAAGGCCTCGTCTTAACGGCAAACGGTGCGGAAGTTACTCAGGATCGTCCGTCTGTCGGTATTATCCGTCTGGGCGTCGTAGTTGAAATCGAACATGCTCGATCCGGTCCAGTTGCGCACCGTCTGGCGGTAGCCCGCCAGGTCCTTGGCGTTCACCGCCCCGTCGCCGTTGCCGTCGCCCGGGCAGGGAGGCTGCGAGGCGAATTCGGCGGCGACATAAGCCTTGAGACTCTGAAGCGCATCGGATGCCCCTTGGGTCAGATTGTCGACGATGACCACGCCGTTTTGCACTTCATAAAGCTCCGTGTCGTCAAGGTCGATCTTGAGCGTTTCCGGTGAAGTGCTTTCATTGACCACGTACAACTCTTCCTGCGTCTGTTCCGTCCCCACGCCGGGATTGTTGGGGTCGTAGTCGAGCCAGGAGTTGTTGACGTATTTGTAAATCGTGTCACGGGCCGCGTAGAAGTTCTGCGGTTCCTGGGCGACTTTGGCGGTGGAATAGGTGCTCTTGTCTGCCAGCGAATTGTAGATCGCCTCGTTCACCTGCCAGCAGGCCTGGACGCCGGCGCCGTTGGTGGTAGCGAGAACATTGGGGTCCGTCGCACCCGGTCCCCACCACACGCCACCATTTTCCTCGCAGATCCCCTTGTCGAGCGGAGACTGCGAGCAGTTGCCGGTGCTGGTGCTGCTGGCGCCCAGAACGCAAGGGCCGTTGTCGCCCCCATTCTCCTGGATGTTCATGCCGCCCTGCGTGAAGTTGAAGCTGCGGATGCTCTGCTGCATCGGGTTCTTCAGATAGGGGAGCATCGGCTCCGAGTCGATTTTGCGGGGTGCCGCCACCTTATGCGGGTTGAGGCCGGCCATCTCGCCGAAAAGCCCGAAGACGTCCGTCGCGTTGGTGAGGTGGGGAATGTCCCGGTTCGGCTGAATGACCAGTGGCCCCGCCACGATGAGCGGCACCCAGACCCCCGTCTGGTAGGGCGTCGACTTCGCGCGCGTGGCGTCGAAGGGCAGCTTCACGAGGTCGCCGAAGGAGCCGTTGTCGCCGATGATCACGATCATGGTGTTCGAGGCCTTGGGGTTGTAGACCAGCGCACCGGAACCATTCTTCCTCGCGAGGCCCGTCGATACGAGCAGGCGGCCGAGTTCCGTGTCCATCGCTTCGATCATGGCGTCGGAGGCCACACGCTGCACATCGAGGTTGCTGCAATCCGTGCCGAGGCTGTCAGCGCTCATCGCGGCTGCGAGTTTGTCACGCGTCGTCTGAGAGATGAGGTGTCCGGGCGGCGTCTGAATCGGCGTGTGGCCTGCGCTGAAGGAGACCGTCGCCATCCATGGTTCGGAGGACCCATGCTGCGCCTTGATCCACTGGATCGCGGCATTGACTTCGATCGAGGAGCGATAGTTGCGGGCGAGAGGGCTGTCGAGGCTGGCCTCTGTCACCCGCCTGCCATTATTGATGACCAGCGGCGATACATAATGCGCGTTCTCGGCATTGAAATTCAGGTTGGCAGGCGGTGTTTGCAGGCAAGAGGCGTTGGGAACGAGAACGCCGCCGATATTGAGGCAGGCGAGGCCGGGAGAATCGCCCAGCGTGTCGCCCGTGATCGTCCGGCAGCTGACCCCGCCAGACCTGCCAGGAATGTAACAGGCGCCGGAATTTGCGCCGTTGCCATCTTTTGCGCGCGCCGTGCTCGGCACATAGCCGCAGGAATAGGTGCCTGCCGGTGCGATGCCGCCAGCGGTCGTGTCGATGGAACCCGGCACGCCACCGATCCAGCCATAAAAATAATCCCAGCCAAGCTGGCCGGGGCCACCGTTACCCGCCTGATTGTTGTCCGGACCGCCGAGATGGTATTTGCCGAACAGCGCGCTCTTGTAGCCTGACTGCTTCAGCATGCGTGAGACGGTCACGTCATAGGGCGAGACCTGCGAGTTCGCGAGGTCCTTCTCGCCAATCGCCTGATAGACGTTGGTGCGCAGCGGATAGCGCCCGGTGAGGAGCGCCATCCGTCCGTTCGAGCATTCTGGCATGGACCAGGTGTTGCGGAAGCGCAGCCCCTGGGCGGCAATGGCGTTGATGGTCGGGGTGGGGGGTGCAGTGTCGCCGCCGTAACCCAGCGTGGAGAGCTGATCGATGCCGATGTCGTCCATGATGACGAAGAGGATGTTTGGTTTCTTGACCTTGCCGCCCTGCCGCGAACCGTCATCCGCCTGTGCGGCCGTCGAAGCCAGGACGAGCCCCGCCACGGCTGTTGCCAGAATGACGAGCCTTCGCCTCACGCTCTTGAACCCCTGCACCATGTTTCTCCTTGGCCACATCGCAAAATAAATTGAGTTTTGCGATATTTTACCTGAATGCCGGCACGCGCCCATGCGTGCTTCCACTTATGGCATCAAGCGAGAGCGTAGACGGAGGCCAGCCTCACTCGGTCTTGCGCAGCACCGTGCGGAAGCCGATGTGCGTGCTGCCGAGGTCGCTTTCGCCCGGCTGCCGCGCTGAGGGCCGGTAGCGCCCGCAGAAGCTGTTGGAGCAAAGCCAGGAGCCGCCCTTGATCACGCGCAGCTGCGGCAGGGCAGGGTCTGGCATCTCGGCAGCGTCCGGGTCATGGCTCGGCTGGTAGGTGTCGCCGGTCCACTCCCACACATTTCCCAGCATGTCGGAGAGGCCATAGCCGTTCGGTTTGAAGCAGCCTACGGGCGCTGGTCCGTGGTAGCCATCCTGCGCCGCGTCGAAATAGGGGAACACGCCTTCCCAGATGTTGGCATCTGGCGCGCTATCATCTGCCATTGCGGCGTCGCCGCCACGCGCTGCCCACTCCCATTCGGCTTCGCTCGGCAGGTCGTGGCCGCGCCAGGCGGCATAGGCCTTCGCGTCCTGCCAACTTACCTGTCTGACTGGCTCGGCATTCCGTCCCGAAATGCTGCTTCCGGGTCCGTTCGGGTGGCGCCAGTTGGCGCCCGGAATGAACTTCCACCAGGCGGATGGCTCGAACCGCTCCAGCGTGCCCTCGGGCATGACGAACACCATGGAGCCGGGTATCCGGTATTCCTCCGGCAGGCTGGGGTAAAGGTCCGGCGGCAGGCTCTTTTCCGCTGTGGTCACATAGCCGGTCGCGGCCACGAATTCGGCGAATTCGGCGTTGGTGACCTCATGGGCCGACATCAGGAAGGGCGCGACCTTCACCGTCCGCTCCGGCCGTTCCTCCGGGTAGTGGCCGTTGGAGCCCATGGTGAAAACTCCCTCCGGAACCGGCAGCATGCCAGCCTCGGGGGAGGGGAAGCCTTTAGGAAGTCCCGTATACGCCTGGCAGGTGGCCGCGTCGCCCGCTGCCCAAGTTGAAGGGGTGAGTGCATGCCCGAACAAGAGACAGCCGAGTCCGGAGGCAATCAGCCTTGGGAGGACAGTGGGCAGGCGAATGGCACGCATGGAAAGACCTGACATTTAAACGAGTGCGCTATTTTGGGAGAGCTAATGGGGAGGGATGCCCTGGAGTCATGAGATATTCACTCTCCCGTCAGCAGGTCCGTGGGGCGCTCGCCGCGGAAGAACTGCTCCAGATTGTCGATGCATTTGTGCGCCATGGCGCTGCGTGTGCCCGGCGTGGCGCTGCCGATGTGAGGGAGGAGGAAGACGTTGTCGAGGTCACGGTAGCGCGGATCGATCTTCGGCTCGCCCTTGAACACGTCGAGGCCCGCCGCGGCCAGCCTGCCGGAGGCGAGGGCGGCGATCAGCGCGTTATCGTCCACGATGTCGCCCCGCGCGGTGTTCACCACGATGGCGCCTTCGGGAAGCAGGCCGAGCGTCTTCGCGTTGACGATGCCACGCGTCTCCGGCGTCGAGGCGCAGTTGATGGAGAGGAAATCGCAATGGGGAAGCATGTCCTCGAAACGCGCGTGGTAGCGGGCGCCGTGCCCGTCCTCCGCCGCCACGGGCTTGCGGGAATGATAGTGCAGTTCCATTCCGAAGGCCCTGGCGCGCTTCGCCACCGCCTGCCCGATGCGCCCCATGCCGAGGATGCCCAGCCGCTTGCCAGAGACGTCATGTCCCATGGGTGAAATGAGGGTGGTCTCGCCCCAGCGGTTCTCTCGCACCATGCGGTCGCCCCAGGAGGCGCCGCGCGCCGCGCCGAGGATGAGGAGCAGGGCCACGTCCGCCGTGGCGTCGGTCAGCACGCCCGGCGTGTTGGTGACGGCGATGCCCTTTTCCCGCGCCTGCGGGATCGAGAGGTGGTCGTAGCCCACGGAATGGGTGGCGATGATGCGGACCGAGGGCGGAAGGTTCGGGATGAAGTCCGGCCCCAGCTTGTCGAAGGAGGTGAGCAGGATGCCGTCGTGCTGCGCCGCCTTGTCCAGGATTTCCTCCGGGCTCATCGGCCGGTCGTCCGGGTTCAGCGTCGCGCGGAAGACCTCGGAAATCCGCCGTTCGGCATCCGCCATCATCTTGCGCGTCACCAGAATGCGTGGGGCGTCGGGCCCTGCTGTCGCCATCATTGCCTCTTGATTTTCAATGATTATGTTAAGCTGAGTTCTGGTCTCGCATTGGACCACCGCGCCCGAGGAGTTGCAAGGTTGAAAACCGTCCTGTTCATCGTGCCTGCCCTGCTTCTGGCGAGCGCTGCCGAGGCGGCCTCCGTGGCACCTCACCGCGCGGTTTACGACCTCAGCCTGCTCAGGGCCAATGAGGGCTCTTCCCTGCAATCGGCATCGGGGCGGCTCGCCTTCGAGATCGAGGGCTCGACCTGCGACGGCTTCACGGTGAGCTTCCGGATGGCCACCAAATACCGCCCGAAGGAGGGCGAGATGACGCTGATCGACACCATGACCACGACCTATGAGGGCCCGGGCGCGCTCGACTTCCGTCACCAGATCAAGGAAATGATCGACGGTTCCCTGCGCGAGGAAAACCGCGTCCGGATGAACCGCCAGAAACCCGACGGGGAGGGGCAGGGCTCCATTTCCTCGAAGCCCGGAGAGGATTTCACCGTTCCCGCGGGTGCCGTCCTTCCCATGCAGCACCAACTGCGCCTGATGGCGCTGGGCGAGGCGGGCGGCGGCCGCGATTCGAGCGTGATCTTCGACGGTTCGGACGGGGGCAAATCCTTCCGGGCCATCTCCTTCGTCGGCCGGGAGAAGGCGCCCGGCAGCTTGAGCCGGGATGCCGCGAACCCGGCCGCCTCGCCCCTTACGGGCATCGGCGCATGGCCGATCACGGTCAGCTATTATCCGCTCCAGGGTGATGCAGAGACGCCGGAATATCAGGTGAGTTTCGACATGTATGAGAATGGTGTGGCCACCGGGCTGGTGCTGGACTACGGGGAGTTCGCCCTGTCGGGCAAGCTTGCCGACCTCAAGATGCTCGAGGCGGCGGCGGACTGCCCCTGACGGCGATGTCCAGCATCAAGCGCCATGACGGCCAGCGGGAGGTCTCGGTTTCGGGAGACGTGGAGGCCTTCCTCGCCCGCGTGCGGGAAACGCCGGCACCCGTTGCCGCGGCCGGCCGCGGCCGTCTCGTGCTGGCCATGGACGCCACCATGAGCCGCCAGCACAGCTGGGACCAGGCCCAGGCGATCCAGGCCGACATGTTCTCGGAAGCCGGCCGCGTCGGCGGCCTCGACGTGCAGCTCGTCTACTTCCGCGGCCATGCCGAATGCCGCGCCTCGAAATGGAGTTCGGATACGCAGTCGCTGGCGCGCCTCATGGGCGGCATCCGTTGCATGGGCGGGCGGACGCAGATCCTGCGCGTGCTGAAGCACCTGCGGGCGGAGGCGGGCGCCGGCAAGGTCAAAGCCTGCGTCTATGTCGGCGACGCGCTGGAGGAGGGGATCGACGATCTCGCCGCGGTCGCGGGCGAGATCGGGCTCCTCGGGGTTCCCGTCTTCATGTTCCAGGAAGGCCAGGACCCGCAGGCGGAGGCGGGCTTCCGCGAGATCGCGCGGCTCACACGCGGCGCCTATTTCCGTTTCGGGCATGAGTCCGCGAAAATCCTGCGCGAACTGCTCACCGCGGTCGCGGTTTATGCGGCGGGCGGCTACAAGGCGCTCTCCAACCATTCGGCCGAGCGCGGGGGTGCGGCCGCGCTGCTCCTGAAGCAGATGAAGTGAAGGGCAGGGCATGACGAATTTCATCATCGGCATCGTGATCTTAGTGGGCGGCTGGTGGCTGCTCAAGGCCTTCGCCAATGCCCAGCCGGCCCAGGTGCGCGGCCTCGTCCGCAAGATCGCGGGCGGCGCCATCATCGCCTTTTCCGGCCTCATGGCGCTGAAGGGTCAGATCAACCTGGCCATGCCGCTGTTCCTCCTGGGCCTCGGGTTAATGGGACAGCAGATGGTGTTCCCGAACGGCATGCCCTGGCAGCGCAAGTCGCCCGGGCAAAGCTCGCGCGTGGCCACCAGCCTGATCGCCATGGAACTCGAGCATGATTCCGGCCGCATGGACGGCGAGGTGCTCACCGGGCCCTTCAAGGGCCGCAGGCTGTCCAGCCTCTCGCTGGAGGAAACGCAGCGTCTCCACGCCCAGGCGGCGAACATGGCGGATCAGAGCCGCGCGCTGCTGGAAGCCTGGATCGAGCGCACCCACCCGGACTGGCGCGAAAAATGGAACGGCGCAGCTCGCTCGCAGCAGGGTCACGGCACCTCGCCGAAGATGACGCGGGCGGAGGCGCTCGCGATCCTGGGCCTCAAGGATGGCGCCAGCACCGCAGACATCCGCACCGCGCACCGCCGTCTCATGAAGGCGGCGCACCCGGACCTCGGCGGGTCAGACTATCTCGCGGCGAAGATCAACGAAGCCAAGGAATTCCTGCTTCAGGACGGCGCCTGAGGCTGGCAGGGCGTCTTCTGCCGCCTGATGGCCTTGCATGCGGATGCCGCCGAGGGCTCGTCGAAGCCGGAGAAGCGCGCGCGGTATGTGATCTTGCCGGCCTTCTCCACCACCACCGTCTGCGCCGTCTTGCCCGTGAGCATGTCCGGCGTGCGCTTGCGCATCTGCTGGAGAACCGCCTGCGCGTCGTTCTTGGTGGCATAATCCCCGAGGTTGATGAACCAGCCTCCCTCGACGGCGGGGGTGATGGAGGCCACCTGCGCCTTGTCGGCCAGCTGCTCCTCCGGTGTCTTGACCTGGAAGGGAACCTCGCCCGGGGCGATCGTTCCCGTAGCGGGGGCCGTGGCCGTGGTCTGGGGCGGTGGAACCACCTCCACCCCGGTCTCCGGCGCTGCCTCGGCGCTCGCCTGGGCGGCGAGTTCGCCGATGCCGTCCTCCGTGTCGCCCTGTTCGACGGACTGCGTCGCGGCGGGGGCGGCGGCTTCCTGTGACTTCGGCGCCTTCTTGAGGCGCTTGGCCGCCTGTTCCTTGCGGCTCTTCTTCTCGGCGGCGGGTTCGGTGGCGGCGGCGGTTTCCTGCCGCTCGTCGGCCGCGATCGCGCCCTTGGATGATCCGGCGATGGCGGCGATGGTCTTGCCGTTGCGGGCCTTGCCGAAGTTCTTGGTCAGCATCTGCTTCATGTAGGCATCGCGCGAAGCCCCGGTGCGGCCGCCCAGCACCACGCCCACCAGGCGCTTCTCGCCGCGCCGCACAGAGGAGACGAGGTTGAAGCCCGAGGCGTTGATGAAGCCCGTCTTGATGCCGTCCGTTCCCTCATAGCTGCCCAGCAGGCGGTTATGCCCGCTGATGGTGCGGCCCTGGTAGACGAAGCTCCGTGTACGGAAATAAGGGTAGTACTGCGGGAAGTCCCGCATCAGGCGCAGGCCCAGCGTCGCCATGTCGCGCGCCGTCGTCACCTGCCGCGGGTTGGGAAGGCCGGAGGCATTGGCGAAGGTGGTTCGCGACATGCCGATGGCGCGCGCCGTGCGCGTCATGCGCTGGGCGAAGTCCTTCTCCGAGCCTGCGAGGTTCTCCGCCACCGCCGCCGCAACATCATTCGCGGATTTCACCACCAGCGCCCGGATCGCGGTCTCGACCGTGATCGACTGACCCGGCCTCACCCCCAGTTTCGAGGGCGCCATGCCGGCGGCGCGCGCCGACATCCGGATGGGCGAATCGAGGCGCAGCTTGCCGTTCTGCAGGTCCTGGAACAGCACGTAGAGGGTCATCATCTTGGTGAGCGAGGCGGGGTGCCGCGTGGCGTCCGCATTCTCCGCGAACAGCACCTTGCCGTTCCTGGCATCGACGGTGATCGCCGCGAATTTCGGATTGGCCTCGGCCGTGCCCGCAAGAAGTCCCGCCGCCATCGCCAGGAAGATCAGGAGAAAGCTTGCGTGCCAGACCGCGCCCCTGGCGCGCGGCGCAAAGGCTCCGCCGCGAATCCCACGATTGAACATGTCCACTCCACCTACGTGGCCGACGAAAGAGGCCGACCATTAACACAAACAGGCTGCACCGGCCACAGCGCCAGTCCATCCTTTCCAATTCCCCGGTTTCCCTCGGCCAATCTGGGGCAGACCCCTTAGCGGAAGGTAAACCGGATGGTTCCGAGCCATACCAAAGGATAAAGTTGCTGCAATGCAAAATGTGATTGACATCCATGCTGCAGTGCACATATTAGGCGCATCACTCAGCGGCAACACGGAGTAACGCTCACGATGAAGTCTTTTGAAGAATTCCAGACCTTCGGCAAAGACGGTTTTGAGGCGTATGTTGCCTCTTCCACCGCCGTGACCAAGGGCATGCAGGCGATGGCGCAGGAAGCCGCCGATTTCTCGCGCAAGTCGTTCGAGAAGAGCACCTCCGCCTTCGAGAAGCTCGCCGGCGCCAAGTCCTTCGAGAAGGCCGTCGAGGCCCAGCAGGCCTTCGCCAAGGAAAGCTATGACGCCATGGTCGCCCAGATGACCAAGATGAACGAGCTTTACCTGAGCACCGCCAAGGAAGCCTTCAAGCCCTTCGAGGCGTCCCTCGCCGCCTTCGGCGTCAAGGCCCCGAAGTAAGCAGACCATTTCCTCCCAAGACTTCGCCCGCGCTCCTCGATGAGAGGTGCGCGGGTTTTTTCATGTTCAAATGCCGGTCGGGATCGCACTCGTTCCCAAGGGCGTCACCCGCGTCACTGCAATTCGATCACCACCGGCACATGGTCGGAGGGCCGTTCCTGCGTCCGCACCTCGCGGTCGATCCGGGCATCCTTGAGCAGGTCGGCCGCCTGGGGCGAGAGCAGCAGGTGGTCGATGCGGATGCCGTTGTTCCGCTGCCACGCGCCCGCCTGATAGTCCCAGAAGGTGTAGAGGTCGGGCTTGTCGCCGTGCACCTGGCGCACCGCATCGGTGTAGCCGAGGTTGACGATGCTCCGGAACGCGGCGCGCGATTCCGGCTGGAACAGGGCGTCATTCGCCCAGGCATCGGGGTTCCTGGCATCGAGCCGGGTGGGGATCACGTTGTAGTCGCCAGCCAGCACCACGGGTTCCTCGAGTGAAAGCAGGCTCCGGGCGTGGGCCTTGAGCCGTTCCATCCATCGCAGCTTGTAGGCGAATTTCTCGGTGCCGATGGGATTGCCGTTCGGCAGGTAGATGGAGGCCACCCGCACCATGCCCGATCCGCGCGGGAACACGGCTTCAAGATAGCGGGCCTGAGAATCATCGTCCTCCCCGGGAAGGCCGCGCCGCACGTCCTCTGGCGCCGATTTGGAGAGGATCGCCACGCCATTGTAGCTCTTCTGGCCATGGGTGAGGACGTTGTAGCCCAAATCCTCGAAGGCCTGCGCGGGGAAGGCCGCGTCCTCGCATTTCAGTTCCTGCAGGCAGGCGATGTCGGGCTTCGCCTCGTTCAGCCATGAGATGGCGTTGTCGAGGCGGGCCTTGATGGAGTTCACGTTCCAGGTTGCAATCTTCATGCCCGCCATGATGGAGGGGCGGGGCGCGGGCCGCAAGCCCGGTCAGATCGAGAAGCTGGTGCCGCAGCCGCATGAGGAGGTGGCGTTCGGGTTCCGGATGCGGAAGGACTGGCCCATCAGGTCGTCGACGAAGTCGATCTCGGCGCCTTCCAGGAAGCCCTGGCTCACCGGGTCCACCAGCGCCTTCACCCCGGCCCGCTCGATTACCAGGTCGTCGTCCGCGGCGGCATCCGCCAGTTCGAACTCATACTGGAACCCCGAACATCCGCCTCCGTTGACGGCAATCCGCAATGCGCTCTTTCCCGGTTCCCGGGACAGGATTTCGCGGATGCGGGCGGCAGCCCGTTCGGTAAGGGTGATCGACGTGCTCATGATGGTGTATGTTGTTGCGATCTCTCGGCTTGTCAATGGATTCTCCCATGAAGCGGTTCACGGCAGCTTTCGCCTCTCTCCCCGAGGAGACGCGCGGCCGCGCCTTTCCGGAAAGGGAAACCGACTTCCGCACGCCCTTCGCCCGCGACCGGGACCGGGTCATCCATTCCCAGGCCTTCCGGCGGCTGAAACACAAGACGCAGGTCTTCGTCTATCACGAGGGTGATCACTACCGCACGCGGCTTACCCACACGATCGAGGTGGCGCAGGTGGCCCGTTCCATCGCCCGGGCCCTGGGCCTCGACGAGGATTTGGCGGAGGCGCTCTCGCTCGCCCATGACCTCGGGCACACGCCCTTCGGCCATGCGGGCGAGCGCGAACTGCACCAGCTCATGCGGCCCTTCGGCGGCTTCGACCACAATGCCCAGTCGCTCCGTGTCCTCACCCGGCTGGAACGGCGCTATGCCGATTTCGACGGCCTGAACCTGACCTGGGAGTCGCTCGAAGGCCTCGTCAAGCACAATGGCCCGCTGGTCAATCGGGAGGGCGATCCCGTCGGCCGCTACCGGGACCATGGCCTGCCGGAGGCCATCGTCGAATATGCCGCGATCCACGACCTGGAGCTCCATTCCTATGCCTCGGCGGAGGCACAGGTGGCGGCCATCTCGGACGACATTGCCTATAACTCGCATGACATGGACGACGGCCTGCGCGCCGGCCTCTTCAGCCTCATCGATCTCGGTGACGTGCCGCTGGCAGGCGAGGCCCTGGCCGACGTGCTGACGCGCTACCCGGACCTCGACCAGGACCGCGTGGTGCACGAGACGGTGCGCCGGGTGCTGTCCGAGATGATCTTCGACGTGGTGCGCGAAACCGGACTGCTGGCCAAGGAGCTCAAGCCCCGGTCCGCAGCGGATGTCCGCGCCCTCGGCCGGCCGCTCGTCAATTTCGGGCGGCAGATGCAGGAGAAGAACCGCATGTTGCAGTCCTTCCTCAATGAAAGAATGTACCGCCATGAAAAGATTGAGGAAATCATGGAGCGCGCCCGGCGCGTGATGCGTGACCTGTTTGAAGTCTACATGAATGATCCCAAGCGTCTGCCGCAGAGCTGGCAGGTGGAGGCCCATCCGGAGGATACGGCCCGCTATGCCCGCCAGGTGTGTGACTTCATCGCCGGCATGACGGACCGCTACGCGCTCGACCAGCATAAACGGCTGTTTGACCTCGATCCGCTTTTCCGCTAGGGCCAGCCGGGGCGTTAGTTCAACAGTTTAGTAATCGACATGAACCTGTTTTCCGAGTTTCTGCAGGCGATCCGTGACGCCGTGACGGCTGTTGCGGCGGAGCAGGGTGTTGCAACTCCCGATTTCGCGCGGGTCACGGCGGAGCCGCCGCGCGAGCCGACCCACGGCGACATTTCCACCAACGCGGCGATGGTTCTGAACAAGGCCTTCGGCAAGCCGCCGAAGGTGCTGGCGGAGGCGATCGCCAAGCGCCTCTCCGCCCATGCCGACATCGCCTCGGTCGAGATCGCCGGACCCGGCTTCATCAACCTTCGCCTGCAGCCGCATGTCTGGCCGCGCCTGCTTGCGGGCGTCCTGTCGCTGGGCGAGGCCTACGGCCGCTCGAACCTGGGGCAGGGCAAGAAGGCCAACGTCGAATATGTCTCGGCCAACCCGACCGGTCCGTTGCACGTGGGCCATGTGCGCGGCGCCGTCTTCGGCGATGCGCTGGCGCAACTCCTCGTCGAATCGGGTTACGAAGTCACCCGCGAATATTACATCAACGATGCCGGCGCGCAGGTTGACGTGCTCGCCCGCTCGGCCTTCCTCCGCTATTGCGAGGCGCTGGGCGACGTCATCGACGAAATCCCGTCCGGCCTCTATCCGGGCTCCTACCTCAAGCCCGTGGGCGAGGCGCTGGCGCGGGAGCACGGCCAGGCCCTGAAGGCGATGCCGGAGGCGGAATGGCTGCCCATCGTGCGCGCCAAGTCCATGGAGATGATGATGGCCCTGATCCGTGAGGATCTGGCCGCCCTCAACATCCGGCAGGAGGTGTTCTTCTCCGAGAAGTCGCTGCACGAGTCCGGCGAAGTGGCAGCCACCATCGCGGACCTGCGCAAGGGTGGCCATGTCTACCAGGGTACCCTGCCGCCCCCTAAGGGCGAGGTGCCGGAGGACTGGGAGGACCGCGAGCAGACGCTGTTCCGCGCCACCGACTTTGGCGACGACATCGACCGTCCGCTCCTCAAGTCCGACGGGTCCTACACCTATTTCGCCTCCGACGTTGCCTACAGCCGCAACAAGATCAGCCGCGGCTACAAGGAGCTGATCTATGTGCTCGGCGCCGACCACGGCGGATACGTCAAGCGGCTCGAGGCCGTGGCGGCCGCGCTTGCGGGCAGGGGTGCCGTGGACGTCATCGTCAGGCTGTGCCAGCTGGTGAAGCTCTACCGCGCGGGCGAACCGGTCCGCATGTCGAAGCGCGCGGGCGAGTTCGTGACCCTGCGTGACGTGGTGGACGAGGTGGGCCCGGACGTCGTCCGGTTCATGATGCTGTTCCGCAAAAACGAGGCGCCGCTCGACTTCGACTTCGCCAAGGTGACGGAGCAGTCCAAGGACAATCCCGTCTTCTACGTGCAATATGCCCATGCCCGCACCTGCTCGGTGATCCGCAATGCCGCCGAGGAGGGTTTCGCCCCGGCGGAGGCGCCCGACTTCTCGCTTTTGACCGATGAGGCGGAACTCGGAATCGCGCGCCGCATCGCCGAGTTCCCGCGCCTGGTGGAGGCTGCCGCCACGGCTCACGAGCCGCACCGCGTCGCCTTCTATCTTTTTGACCTTGCTGGCGATTTTCACGCGCTCTGGAACAAGGGCAAAGACTCGCCGCAATTAAGATTTATTTTGAAAGAAGATGTTGAACTCACCACAACACGTCTCGCCTTCTTGCGGGCGATTAGATATGTTTTGGCGAATGGCCTTCGGATCCTTGGGGTGAGGCCCGCCGAAGAGATGTAGAGGCGATAAGGTCATATGGATCAAGACTCGACCAACGGCTCAGCGCCGGACAAGCGAAACTGGCGCGAACGTCTCGGCATCGGGGCGAAGGAAATGCCGAAGCTTTCCGACGAGTTCCGCGAGGAGCCCGCGAAGGAGCAGCCTGCCGAGGCAGAGGCTGCAAAGCCGGCGCCGCGCCCGCAGCAGCCGCAGCAGCCGCAGCAACAACCCGTGACGAAGCCCGCGCCGATGGCGCCCCGCGCGCCGAGGGCGGCCGCACCTGGCGCGGCCCCCTCCGCGCCGGCACGGGCCCCGGCAGCGTCGGCTCCCGCCGCCTCGCCTCCCAGGCCTCTTCCGCGCGTTCCGGACAATGCCGCGCAAGAGGCGCTCGCGGAGAAGCTGCGCGCCCAGCGCGCCGCCGCGGAGAAGCTTGCAGAACAGCGCGTCCAGGCTGCCCGTGACCGGGCGGAGGGCAAGGGTGCAGCGGCGGAGCCGCCGTCGGCACCGCCGAAGCCCGTTTCCCCTCCGGTGCGCCCCAGCGCCGCTGCAATCCCTCCCGCCTCTCCGGCGGCTGCGCCGACGAGGCCGCGCGCGTCCGTTCCGCCGCCGCCCCCCGGCGCGCGCCCGAAATTCAGCTTCGCGGAGGAACCCGCACCCAGCCGTGCGCCGGCCGATACCCCGCCGGCCCGGACCAGCCTTTCAACCGGGGCCGCGGCCCCGCTCAACCCGCCCCGGCCCGCCCTTGGCGGCGAGCGCGGCCAGCCTCCCTTCCTGCGCCCATCCACGTCCAGCCTGGGTGCGCGGCCGCAGCCGCCCTACAAGCCGGTTGAACCCGGCAATGGCTATGGTTCCGCCCCCCGGCTTCAGGCGCCTGCCGCGCCGCGCGCCGGATACAGCACCGATGCCGCTCCCCCGGCCTATCCGGGTGCGCGCGGGGCAGCCGTTCGCCGCCCGCCCGCGCTTGAAAACTATCCCCGCCCGCCCGAACCGCGTGAGCGGGACTTCGCGGAGGACGAGCAGGACGAAGGGCGCGCCGTTCCCCGGCTCGGGCGTCCCGTGCCGACCACGCGCGGCCGTGCCCCGCAGGAAGAACTCGACGAGGTGTTCGAGGATGAGGCGGCGGCGGCAACGCCCCGCCAGCGCGCGAGCGCCCGCGACTACCAGGCGGCCTATGGCGAGGGCGAGGATGCCTTCGGGGAGGACCAGCGCCGGTCGAGCGGCCCGTGGCTTCTGCTGCTGGCCATCCTTGCCGCCGCGCTCGTGACGGGTGGTGTCCTTTGGTATTACAACAACAGTTCAGGCAACGTTGCCGGCACGCCCAGCTCTTCCGGCGAGGTGCCGGTCGTGTCCGCGCCTGAGGATCCGGCCAAGGTGGCGCCTGATGCGCCCGCCAATGGCACGGAGGCCCCCGCCGTCAAGAAGAAGCAGATCTATGACCGGATCGTGGGCGAGCAGGAAGTGATCGGCGGCGGCCAGGTGCAGTCGACCGAGGAAATTCCCGTTCAGCCCACCGCGGCGCAGCCCGCGGATGAGGTTCCCGCCGTGGAGCCCACCGCCGGCGGAACCCAGATCCCCGAGCCGGATGCCGCGACCCAGGGTACGGACGTGGAGGGGCTTCCCTCGGTTGACGAGCCGCCGCCGCTTCCGCTGCCGCCCGCCGGCAGCGACCAGCAGGGCAGCCTGGACCAGAAGGGCATCGAACGGATCGCCGCGGCTTCCGCCGAGCCAGAGCAGGGGGCCACGGCGCCGCCCCCTGCGCCACCCGCCGCGCCGTCCACGTCGAGTGCTACCGTGCCCCTGCCGCCCCCGGAAAAAGCCACCGACGGGGCGGCACTTGTTTCAGGGGTCGCGTCAACCTCGAATGCGGTTGCATCGGAGGTGAAGGCCGCGGAGCCCGCCGTCAGTCCGCCTGTGGAAAAGCCTGAATCGGACGCCGTCACCATGACGGATCCGGAGCCCCCGCCGCCGCCCAAGAAGAAGCCCGCGGCAAAGAAGCCGCCTGCGGAGGAAGCCGCAATCGAGAACCTGGGGGCGGAACCCGTGGTGCTGGTGCCGCCCGCGAAGGTCGCGCCCGAGGGCACCCAGACCGCATCCAACATGCCCGCCGCTGTGCCGGAGGCCCCGGCGGCCGCCATCGCCGAACCCGAAAAGAAGAAGCGGACGATCCTGGACCTGTTCCAGGGAGGCGGAGCGCAGACGGCGCAAGCCGAGACGCAGGTTGCGGCCGTGCAACCCCAACCCCAGCCCCAGCCGCAGCAGCAGAAGGCCCAGGCGCCGAAGCAGCAGGCCGCCACCGGCACTGGCTTCGTGATCCAGCTGGCCTCCTTCCGCAGCGAAACCGAAGCGCGCCAGGAATATGGCCGCCTGAGCAGCCTCTATCCCACGATCGTCGGCGGTCTTCCGCAGCAGATCCGCCAGACGACCGTTGGCGGCAGCCCGCGCTACCAGCTGGGCCTCGGCCCGCTGCCCTCGCGCAGCGATGCGACGATGGTCTGCAGCGCGCTGATCACCGCGGGTGAAAGCGACTGCATCGTGCGCGGCCTCTGAGCGCGGCGGCAGTCAGGGCGGCCCGGCACATGACCCCCATCGGCGCCTTCATCGCGGGCTGCCTCGGCCCGGCACTCACGCCTGCCGAGCGCGCCTTCTTCGGCCGCAGCAATCCCTTTGGCCTCATCCTGTTCAAGCGCAACTGCGAGACGCCCGAGCAGCTGAAGCGGCTGACGGATGATTTCCGCGCCGCCGTGGGCCGCCGCAACGCTCCCGTCTTCGTCGACCAGGAGGGCGGCCGCGTGCAGCGCCTCGGCCCCCCCAGCAACAGCTGGCGCAAATATCCCCCGGCACGCGCCTATGGCGATGCCTATGCGCGCGATCCGCTCGCGGCGCTGCGCAGCGCCCGCAACGTGGGCCGCCTCATGGCGGAGGATTTGATCGCGGCGGGCATCACCGCCAATTGCGTTCCCGTGCTCGACGTGCCGCAGCCCGGCGCCCATGAGGTCATCGGCAGCCGTGCCTATGCGGAGAGGATCGAACTGATCATGGCGCTGGCCCGCGCCCATGCGACGGGCTTCATGGACGGCGGCGTGCTTCCCGTCATCAAGCACATTCCCGGCCACGGCCGCGCCAGGGCGGACAGCCACCTGGAACTTCCCGTGGTGGAGGCCAGCCGGGCGGAGCTGGAGGCCGTGGACTTCCCGCCCTTCGCCGCCATGGCCGATGCGCCCATGGCCATGACCGCGCATGTCGTCTTCACCGCCCTCGACAAGACGGCCCCGGCGACCCTCTCCAGGAAGGTCATCTCCTCGGTGATCCGCCGCCAGATCGGTTTCCGCGGCCTCCTGATGACGGACGACCTCTCCATGAAGGCCCTGTCCGGCAGCTTCGCCGAAAAGACGCGACGCGCGCTGGAGGCGGGATGCGATCTGGTGCTGCACTGCAACGGGCAGATGGATGAGATGGCCGAGGTTGCCGATGCGGCAGGCCACCTCAAGGGCAGGGCGCTGGTGCGCGCGCGCGCCGCCCTCAAGGCCGCCCGGAGGCCCCAGGCCTTCGACCGGAAACAGGCGCTCAAGGATCTCGAGGCCCTGCTACCCCGGTGATTCTGGGGATAAGTTGTGGCATGACGGCGAATCACCCACCATCCCTTGGTATCAAGGCGGTGACGGAACGAGGATGATTCACGCGTGAGCGGTTCAGACGAGACCACACCCGACACCGGCACGTCGCCACAGACCTGGCCCGACGGCGAGGCTCCGTTGCGCGTGAACCCGCCGGACGAGGCGCCGGCCACCGCCGAAAGCGGCGCGCTGATCATCGACGTCGACGGCTTCGAAGGCCCGCTTGACCTGCTCCTCGAACTCGCGCGGCAGCACAAGATCGACCTCAAGCAGATCTCGATCCTGAAACTCGCCGAGCAATATCTGGAATTCATCGAGAAGGCGCGGCGGCTGCAGCTCGAACTCGCCGCCGACTATCTGGTGATGGCGGCCTGGCTCGCCTATCTCAAGTCGCGCCTGCTCATTCCCGCCCCGCCCGGCGCGGAGGAGGCGGAACCCGCCGATCTCGCCGCCAGGCTGGCCTTCCGCCTGCAGCGCCTGCAGGCGATGCGCACGGCCTCCGAGAACCTGATGAAGCGCAGCGTGCTGGGCCGCGACGTGTTCGTGCGCGGCGCGCCGGAGCCGCTCGTCATCGACACGCGGCGCGAATATGGCGATAACCTGATCGACCTTCTCAAGGCCTATGCCGAGCGCCGCAAGAAGAAGATGGTGCACCAGATCTATGTGCCGAAGCGCCATCCGACCTGGTCGATCAAGGAGGCGCGCAACGCCCTCGAACGCCTTGTCGGGGTGATGGACGACTGGGGCACCTTCGACATCTGGCTGGCGCAATATCTGACCGATCCCGGCATGCGCCGCTCGGTCACGGCGTCGAGTTTCACCGCGAGCCTCGAACTGGCGCGCGAAGGCCTGCTCGAACTGAGGCAGGAGGGGCCCTTCCGGCCCATCTATCTCAGGCGGCGGGCGAATGCGGCGGCGTGAGCCGCAGCCACGGTAACGGAGTAAAGGAGATGACCATGCAGACGCAGACCGCTGCGGCGGAAGCCGCGCTCGAGGTGGAAGAGGCGCTCGCGCATGAGGCTCCCGGCACGGAGCAGGCCTCCGCCGAAGCGCTTGCGCCCAGCGACGTGGCGGCGGAGGAGGGCGCTGCCGAAACGCCAGAGGACCAGAATGCCGAGGGTGATGCGGCGGAAGCTCCCATGGCCACCGTCACGCGCCACCCGCGGGCGGACCGCAACCAGCACCTCCGCATCATCGAGGCCGTGCTGTTCGCGACGGCCGAGCCGGTCGATGCCGCGCATGTCGCCAGCTTCCTGCCGGAGGGAACGGACGTTGCCGCGCTGCTCGCCGACCTTCAGGCCAATTACGCCAACCGCGGCGTGAACCTCGTCGAGGTGGCGGGCAAGTGGCTGTTCCGCACGGCGGATGACCTGGGCTACATCCTCCGCCGTGAGACGGTGGAGCAGCGCAAGCTTTCGAAGGCCGCGATGGAGACGCTCGCCATCATCGCCTATCACCAGCCGGTGACCCGGGCCGAGATCGAGGACATCCGCGGTGTCGCCATCTCCAAGGGCACGCTGGACCAGTTGCTGGAGATCGGCTGGGTCAGGATGCGCGGCCGCCGCAAGACGCCGGGCCGCCCGGTGACCTATGGCACGACGGACGCGTTCCTCAGCCATTTCGGCCTCAACGAGGTGGGCGACCTGCCGGGCCTGCAGGAGCTCAAGGGGGCAGGCCTCCTCGATGCCAACCTGCCGCCCGGCTTCGACATCCCCATGCCGAAGAGCGGCGAGGAACTGGCCCCGGACGAGGAGCCGCTCGACGGCACCGAGGAACAGATCCCGCTCGAAATGCACCTGCCCGAGCAGGCGGAACCCGCCGGTCCCGGAACCAACTGAGTACGGTTTTCTTTACCAAGCTTGTTGACTCTGACTCGAAGCAGCCCCGCATTCCACACGCGGGACGCTGGCTTTTGGCCACGGCTTTTCGTAATCCTGCGCCTGTCAGCCCTCGGCTTCAGGCCTGCCGCACCACCTGAGGCGAGGGCCCCGCCGGCCCGGGCCGGCGTCCGGGTGGCCTCCCCGGATGCCGGAAAAACCGGGCCGGTCCATTTGCGGACCGCGGAACCGCTTCGCGCGGCGGGCGTTGCGCCCAGCATGAACAATAACCACGGCGCGACTGCCGCCCTCCCGAGGTCCGGCTGGTGGCCGATCCTGAAGCGCACATTCTCGGAGGTGAGTTCGGACCGCGTGCTCGCGGTGGCGGGCGGCGTCACCTTCTACGGGCTGCTCTCGCTGTTTCCCGCAATCACCGTGCTGGTCTCGGTCTATGGCCTCGTGGCCGAACCTGACAGCATTTCGCGCCTTCTCCAGATGCTCGGCACCTTCCTGCCCGAAGGAGCGCTCTCCATCATCGGCGAACAGGTCACACGCATCGCGCGGACCGACCAGTCGAGCCTGAGCCTCGCCGCCATCGCCGGCGTTCTGGTCGCGATGTGGAGCGCCAACTCCGCCACGAAGGCGATGATGGACGCGCTCAACATCGCCTATGACGCGGAGGAGAAGCGCGGCTTCATCAAGCTCAATCTCGTGTCGCTGGGCTTCACGCTCACGGCCATCGCCGGCCTCATCATCATGATTGCGGTGGTGGCCGCGGTGCCGGTCATCCTGCACCTGTTCTGGCTGGGCGCGGTGGCCGACGTGCTGATCTGGGCGGGGCGCTGGCCGCTGATCTTCGGCCTGATCCTCTTGGCGCTTGCCGTGCTCTACCGCTACGGGCCGAGCAGGCCGAATGTCCGCTGGCGCTGGATCACGCCGGGTAGCTTCCTCGCCGCCGTGGCGCTGGTGGTCTTCTCCATGCTGTTCTCATGGTACGCGGCGAATGTCGGCAAGTTCAACGAAACCTATGGCTCGCTCGGCGCCGCCATCGGCTTCATGACATGGATGTGGCTCTCCGCGACGATCGTCCTCGTGGGCGCGGAACTCAACGCCGAGATCGAGAGGGAGGCCCGCCCCGGCCGCACGCCGGGGGAGACGGGGGCCGACAAGAGGTGAGCCTCGCCGCCCTTCAGGCGACGTAGGTTCCGGCGATGGATGAGCCGACGTTGGTGCAGTCGAAGACGTGCAGCCCGAATTCATCCGCCAGCCTCGCGAAACTCCCGACGCCGCGCACCGAATTGCCCTTGGCGTCGAGGCGCGGCGAATAGGAGGCAATGCCGAATTGCCGGTTGATCACGCCCATGATTCCGCCGCCGACGCCGCTCTTCGCAGGGATTCCGACGTCGCACGCCCAGTTCCCCGCATAGTCATACATCCCGCAGGTGAACATGACGGAGAGCGTGGTGCGCACGGCCTGAACGTCGAAGACCTCCCGGCGGGTGAGAGGCTGTTCGCCCATGTTGGCGAGGCAGGCCGCCATCGCCGCGAGATCGACTGCGGTGACGCTGATCGCGCATTGCCGGAAATAGAAATCAAGAGCCTCCTCGGGATCGCATCGCAGGATGCCGTGGCCGAGGAGCAGATAGGCGATGGCGCGATTGCGGTTGCCGGTTTCCTTCTCGGACAGGTAAACGCGCTCGTCGACGGTGAGCGGGCGGCCGGCAGCAGCGGAGAAACTCTCGAGCAGCCTGCCGAAGCCATTGGGTCCCAGGGTCTCGCACAGCAGGCCGGACACGGCGATGGCGCCGGCATTCACCATCGGGTTGAACGGCTTGTTGACGCCGGGCAGCAACTCGATCGCATTGAACGCATCGCCGCTCGGTTCGAACCCGACGCGGCCCGAGACCGCCACATGCCCTGCGTGCTGAAGGGCGAGGCAGAAGGCCAGAGCCTTCGAGATCGACTGGATTGTGAAGGGTTTCTCCGCGTCTCCCACGCTGTGCACGCGGCCCCTCACCGAAACGATGGCAAGGCCGAAATCGTCGGGATGCGCCTGCCTGAGTTCGGGGATGTAATCAGCCACGGCGCCGCCATGGTTACCCCGTTCCTCCTGCCAGACGCGCTGGAGGGCGATGTCGAGTTCGTGCCTGCTCATGTGAAGATCCGCAGCTTTGTGTTGAACCGGGTTCCAGCCCTGAAAGCGCGGCGCCTCGCCTGTTTTTCAGGCGATTGCTGAGTAGTGACGTGGCAGTCCATGGTCCGATCGCTCGCAGAAGCCGGTAAGGAAACCTGCGGCACAGCAAAGCAACTATCGGGCCATGTCCCTCTCGAAGAGGTAGAGATAGCGGCGAACGTTCTGGCCGATGAGGTCCATGCTGGAGAACTTGCTCAGAAGCTCATGCGCGCCCTGCAGCCCCGCGGGCGGCACGATCTGGTCCAGCACGCCGCAGGTCTTGGCCAGCGTCATGAGGCACACGTCGCGCGGGCCTGGCAAGTCCCCGCCGCCGAGCACCGCCGCGAGCCGGGCCCTCATCGCTTCGAAGGCGCTCGCGTCCTGCATCGAATAGCGCGTCACTTTCTTCAGGAGCATGTTCCGCGCCTCGGAGCGAGACAGGACCTTCTTCTCACAGAGACGGGACAACACCTGCTCGGTCACGGAATCGCCCAGCGGCATGAGATGACCGATCACCGATTCGAGTTCCGGCGGAAAACCCGGCGCCGCCATGGCGCCCAGCACGGGATCGAGCGACGGGTCGCCCGTGGGCGCGGGGTCCACCACCCAGGCGCGGTCCACGTCGCTGTCGATCCGTCCCGCCAGCGCCAGTTCCATGACCGCAGCGCCAAGCAGGCCGGCATGGAGATACTCGGTCTGTATCTTCCGGAAGTCGCCCGTCCTGCCGTCCAGCGCCAGCAGGACGAATTCCTCAGCGATCGTCAGCATCGCACGTCACTCCACGAATTTGCGCGGAGCAAAGCAGAGCGTCTCAAAGCTGAATATAGGTATTTTTCACCTGGCAATACTTGTCCATCGCGTGGAGCGACTTGTCCCGCCCGATGCCGGACTGCTTGTAACCGCCGAACGGGTTGGTGATGTCGGAGCCCCAGACGTTGTTGACCACCACCGTGCCCGCCTTCAGCTGGCGGGACAGCCGATGCGCGCGGCTCACGTCGCGCGTCCAGAGATTGGCCTGCAGGCCGTAGATGGAATCATTGGCGATGCGTACCGCCTCGGCCTCGTCCCTGAAGCTCACGGCCACGACCACGGGTCCGAAGATTTCCTCCTGGGCGATCTTCATCCCGTTCTTCACCTCCGTGAAGATGGTCGGCTCGACGTAGCTGCCGCCCGTGTCCTTGCGCGCCTGCCCGCCGCCCGTGGCGATGGTGGCGCCCTCCTTGCGGCCTTCCTCGATGTAGCCCAGCACGCGGTTCATCTGGTCCGCATCGACAACGGCGCCCATGGCGGTGTTGGGGTCCAGAGGGTCGGCGGGCGTCCAGGGCCGGGCATGCTTGGCGACGAGGGCTACGAACTCGTCCTTGATCTTCTCCTCGACGAGGATGCGGGTGGGCGCGTTGCAGCTCTGGCCGGAGTTGTAGAACACGCCATCGGCCGAGGTCTTGGCAATACGGTCAAGGTCGCCCGCGTCGGCGAACACGATGTTGGGCGACTTGCCGCCCGTCTCCAGGGAAACGTGCTTCATGTTGCTCTCGCCCGCATAGCGCAGGAAATACTTGCCAACCACGGTGGAGCCGGTGAAGGCCACCATGTCCACGTCCATGTGGCGGCCCAGCGCCTGGCCGGCCGTTTCGCCGAAGCCCGGCAGCACCTGCAGCACGCCATCCGGAATCCCGGCCTCCGCGGCGAGCTCCGCGATGCGCAGCGCGGTCAGGGGCGATTGTTCCGCGGGCTTCAGGATGATCGAGTTGCCCGTGGCCAGCGCCGGCCCCAGCTTCCAGGAGGCCATCATCAGCGGATAGTTCCACGGCACGACGGCGGCGACCACGCCGATCGGCTCCCGCGTGATGAGGGAAACCGAGTCGGGCCGGTAAGGGGCCACCTCGTCATAGACCTTGTCGGCGGCTTCCGCGTACCACTGGATCGCCTGGATCGAGCCCGGAATGTCGCCGCCCGCCGAAGCCGAGATGGGCTTTCCCATGTCCAGCGTCTCGAGCAGCGCCAGCTCGTCCTTGTGCTTTTGCATCAGCTCCGCGAACTTGAGCATCACCTTCTTGCGCTTGCCCGGGTGGCAGGCGGACCACGAACCCTTCTCGAACACGGCGCGCGCGGCGGCAACCGCGCGGTTCACGTCCTCGGCGTCGCACTCGGCCACCTGCGTCAGCACCCTGCCGTCGATCGGCGAGACGCAGTCGAAGGTCTTGCCCGAGGCCGCCGCCACGTATTTGCCGTTGATGAAGGCCTGGTTGCGGTAGCTGAGGCTGGGAATCATCGCGCGATGGTCGACGGGCATGGGTCTCTCCGGAGTTGGGCGGATTTCGGGGGCATCATGGGCCGGAAAAAGCGAAAGGCACCGCCCAGGGGCGATGCCTTTTCGTTCCGAAACGGTGCGGAGCCAAGATTACTTGATCTTGGTTTCCTTGAATTCGACGTGCTTGCGCGCAACGGGGTCATACTTCTTGAACGACAGCTTGTCGGTCTTGGTGCGCGAGTTCTTCTTGGTCACATAGAAGTAGCCAGTGTCAGCGGTCGACGCCAGCTTGATCTTGATCACATTGCCTTTGGCCATAACGGTCTCCAAAACGGGGTTTGGCGGTCGATAGACCCGAATTGCCCGGGAAAGTCAAGGCATGGGCTTAAGTTGAGAGTTCAGCGGGTTGTGGCCATGGCACAGCCCTGACGAAGTCACTGTGAGCCAGCAACTCTTCGTGGAGGCCGAAGGTCGGCTTGGGCATCTGGATCAATCCGACCTCCAGCCCGGCCTTGCGGGCCCGCTTCAGGGCAGGGACCATGTCCGTGTCACCCGACACCATCAGGATGCGCTCGAGCGTCCTCTTTTCGGAGAATTCGGCGATGTCCAGGCCGATCCTCATATCTACGCCCTTCTGCTCGAATACCGGCACGAAGTCCGCGTCGGTGAGCGCCGTCGCGCTGATCGGAATGTTTTTCGGCTTCCAACCCCGGAAGCCGATCGTGCCGCGCCGCACGGCAAACCGCTCGAGTTTGGCAAGATCCTTGAGCCATTGGTCACTGGACTGGAAATTAGTCAGATTGCCAGATACGGGCAGCGGCTTCGAACCTCGAAATTGCGGGGCATCGTAATAGAAAATCCTGAACAGGTATTCAGGCGGGGCGGAACAGAGTCTTGAAAACGATTCAATGAAGAGGTTGTCGTAAACCTTGCCTGCCTTTTGGGCGCTGGCGAGAAGATATCCCCCATCAATCAGGAGAGCCGTCTTCATAAAACCCCTTGTGATTGAGCCCCCGGCGCTTTGCAACGGCGGAGGCTCCAGGATGATCACCTCTGAAGCGAGGTGGAAGAATAACCTAGAGGTAATATCTTCTTTTCAGCATGTCAACATTCGGTTGATTCCTCACCGTCAGAGGCGGATCTCGTCCTCGATCCAGGTCCTGCCGCGGTAATATTGGAACGAGGCGGGGCAATCCTGCGCGGGCAGGCGGCCCTGGTCGAGGAAGGGTTTCAGCCGCTGGAGCGCGTCGATGGTGATCAGCGGCAGGTCGAGCGAGGCGGTCTCGTCCAGGGTGAGCCAGGAAAGCGTCAGCAGTTCGCCGCCGCCGTCATGGTGAGGCTGGTCGATGTTGGAGAGGTTCTCGGCATCGGCCACGAAGAAGCGGGAATCATAACGCCGCGTGCGCCCCGGCGGCGTGATCGCCCGCATGAACAGGGTGAGGCCGGACAGGTCCGGCGCCTGGTCGAGCGCCGTGCGGCCGAAAAGAAGTCCCGCTTCCTCCCAGGTCTCGCGCACGGCCGCCTGGGCGAGGCCGCGGGCACGGCCGGGGGTCGGCTTCCCGCGCATCCGGTCCATCAGCTTGGCGAGCGTTGCCGGGTGCAGGTCCCGGGCCGGCTTCACCCGGCAATCGACGGCATCGAGCCTGCCGCCGGGGAAGACATATTTGTTGGGCATGAAGGCATGGCCGCCCGCCCGCTGCCCCATCAGGATGCGCGGCGCGCCACGGTCCCGCCGCACCAGGATCAGCGTGGCGGAATCCTTCGGCTTCAGGACCTTGGCGTGGGTTTTCGATCCGGCGAATTCCGGATGGTCGTAGCTCATTCACCCTCGCGCCGGGCCGCGTAGTCGAATCCATGCATCCGGAGCGCCCATTGCAACCCCACGATGGCGCCCTTGACGGCCGGCATCAAGGCAAAGGTCAGCGCCAGCGTTACCACCGTCCACAGGACGAAATGATAGGACAGCGGCGGCGCCCAGAGCTTTTCCACCACCAGCACCAGCGGAATCACCACGTGGCCCACGATGAACATGGTGAAATAGGGCGGCGCGTCATCCGCGCGGTGGTGGTGCAGTTCCTCGCCGCAGGAATCGCATGTGTCCGCCACTTTCAGGAATTTCCGGAACATGTGGCCCTTGCCGCAGGCCGGGCAAGAGCAGGTGAAGCCGCGCCACATGGCCTGCGCCCATGAGCGTTTTTCGGGAGTGTCGAGGTGCTGTGAATCGAGTGTCAGTGTCATGAGGGCGGAGAATGGGGATCGTCAAAGGCGAATTGAAGATTGCGCCGCGCCGCGCGACGGTCTGACGCAAGGGCCGGAACCGGAGGCGGTTTCTACCGTTTGCGGCCCTTCGCCTTCATCGGCCGGCTGGCGGTCCGCACCGCCCGCCTCGCGGCCGGCTTGCCCTCCTTCGCCTCGGACACCACCTCGAAACGCATCCCGCCCGAAACCGGCGTGGCCTCCACCAGACGCACCTCCAGCCGGTCGCCCAGCTGGTAGGTATCGCCCGAGCGTTCGCCGATCAGCGCGTGGCGCGCCTTGTCGAAGACGAAATACTCCCGCCCCAGCGTGGTGACGGACACGAAGCCGTCCGCCCCCGACTCGTCCAGCTTCACGAACAGCCCGGCACTCACCACGCCACCGATGCGGCCACGGAACACGGCCCCCGTCTGCTTCGAGAGATGCGCCGCGACCAGCCGGTCGATGGTTTCCCGTTCCGCCGCCATCGCGCGGCGCTCCGCGTCCGAGATCATCTCCGCCGTGTCGGAGAGCTTGGCGATGTCGTCTGCGCTCAACCCGTCCTCGCCGAAGCCCAGGGAGGAGACGAGGGCACGGTGCACGATCAGGTCCGCATAGCGCCGGATGGGCGAGGTGAAATGCGCATAGCGCCGCAGCGACAGCCCGAAATGGCCCTTGTTCTCAGGGCTGTAGAGGGCCTGTGCCTGGGTGCGCAGCACCACCTCGTTGACGACGTGCTGGTAATCCTTGCCTTCGACGTCCTTCAGCAGCCGGTTGAAATGCTTGGGCCGCATTACCTGGCCGAGGGCCAGGCTCATGCCCACGGTGCGCAGGAAGTCGGCCAGCGCCCGCACCTTCTCCTCCGAGGGCTGCTCATGGATGCGGTAGAGGAGGGGCGTCTTGCGGTCTTCCAGTTCCTCCGCCGCGGCGACGTTGGCCTGGATCATGAACTCCTCGATCAGCTTGTGCGCGTCGAGGCGTTCGGGCGTCACCACCCTTTCGATCAGCCCATGCGCGTCGAGGATCAGCTTGCGTTCGGGCAGGTCGAGCTCCAGCGGCTCGCGGGCGTTGCGTCCTTTCAGCAGGATGCCATAGGCCTTCCACAGGGGCTTCAGCACGCCGTCGAGCAGGAGGGCGGTCTTGTCGTTCAGCTTGCCGTCGATCGCCGCCTGCGCCTCCTCATAGGCGAGCTTGGCGGCGGATCGCATGATGACGCGCTCGAAGCGGTGCTTCGTCTTGCGGCCCGACTTGTCGAAGCTCATGAAGCAGGCGAGTGCGGGGCGCTCCTCCTTCTCGCGCAGCGAGCAGAGGTCGTTGGAAATGCGCTCCGGCAGCATCGGCACGACGCGGTCCGGAAAATAGACCGAGTTGCCCCTGATCCGCGCCTCGCGGTCCAGCGCCGTGCCGGGCCGCACATAGGCGGCGACATCGGCGATGGCGACGATGACGTTGGCCCCGCCCGTCTCCTCGTCGATCTCCGCCCAGACGGCGTCGTCATGGTCGCGGGCGTCCCGCGGGTCGATGGTGAGGAGTGGCACGTGGCGCAGGTCCGTGCGGCCTTCGCGCGAGAACGGCTTCAGGCTTTCGGACTCGCGCAGCACGCGTTCCGGGAACTCATTGGGAATGCCGTGGTGGTGGATAGCGATGAGGGAGATGTTGCGCTGGTCGTTCAAATCGCCCAGCCGGTCCCGCACGCGGGCGGTGGGCAGGCCACGGCCACGGTCCCGCGTGATCTCGGCCTCGACGAGTTCGCCGTTCAGCGCGCCGCTCTCATCGCCCTTCATCACCTGCAGTTCGTGCCGCGCCTTCTTGTCGACGGGGATGATCCGCGCGCCGAGACCGGGCGTGACGCGATAGACGCCCAGCACCGTGTTGGAGCGGTCTGACAGCGCCTTGATGACCTTTGCCCGGAACTTGTAGCGGCCATCGCGTGAGGCCTGGATCTTGGCCAGCACCCGGTCGCCCTTGCGGGGGGCCTTCTCCACCCCCTCCAGCACCACGCGCGGCGGCTTTCCGGCCACGCGCTCATCCCATTCCACGGGCTCGGCATAGGCTTCCCCGTCCTTGTCCGTGCCCATCACCTCGAGCACGGTCACGGGCGGCAGGGAGGCGCGGTCGATGAGCTTCCGCTGGCGCTTGGCCAGCAGCCCGTCCTCCTCCATGCGCTTCAGCAGCGCCTTGAGGCCGATCTTGTCAGCCCCCGTCAGGCCGAAATGGCGCGAGATCTCGCGTTTGCCGACGACCGAGGGGGAGGACTGGATGAAGTCCAGAACTTCCGCTTCGGTGGGGAGTTGGGGCTTCTGCGGAGGGCGTTTTGCCATGGATCAAGGAATACCCGGAATTTATGCAGGAAATCCAGCAGATTGCCGCGGGGATCCCGTTTACAGGGCAGGCCGCTGCAGCTAACCCCCCGGGGCGGGGATGAATGGGGACATAGCCATGCTCGACTGGTTCAAGAAGCTGATGCCGAAGGAAGAGAAGTTCTTCGATCTCTTCGAGGCGCATGCCGCCAAGGCGCAGGAGGCGGCGCGTTCGCTCCGCGCCATCGTGGACGGCGGACCCGGGACGGCCACCCATTGCGCCACCCTCTCCCGCCAGGAGGAGGACGCGGATGCGATCTCCTACGAGGTGATGCAGGCCATCCGCCGCAGCTTCATCACGCCCTTCGACCGCTCGGACATCAAGGCGCTGTCGGCCTCGCTCGACGACGCCATCGACCAGATGAACAAGACCGGCAAGACGGTGATGCTCTATGACGTCGCCGCCTTCGAGCCCAACATGAAGGCCATGGCCGACAAGGTGATCGCCATGGCGGACCTCATCGCCGAAGGCCTGCCGATGATGCGCAACGTGGGCCAGCACTCCTCGAAGCTCCACGCCCTGACGGGCGAGCTGACCCGTCTGGAGGGCGAGGCGGACGAACTCAACGACCAGGGCCTGCGCACGCTGTTCAAGGGTGCCGCGCGCGAGGATGCGCTCTCCTTCGTCATCGGATCGGAGATCTACGACCACCTCGAAAAGGTCTGTGACCGCTTCGAGGACGTCGCGCATGTGATGAGCGACATCGTCATCGAACACGTCTGACAGGGCAGGACCCGCCATGGACATGGGTGTCTCCATTACGCTGGTGCTGCTGATCCTCGTGGCGCTGGCCTTCGACTTCATGAACGGCCTGCACGACGCGGCGAACTCCATCGCCACCATCGTCTCGACCCGCGTGCTGAAACCGCAATACGCCGTGGTCTGGGCGGCCTTCTTCAACTTCGCGGCCTTCTTCGTCTTCGGCGTCCACGTCGCCAACACGGTGGGCAAGGGCATCGTCGACCCGAACCTCGTCGACGATGCGCTGATCTTCGGCGCGCTGATGGGGGCCATCAGCTGGAACGCCATCACCTGGTGGGGCGGCATCCCGTCATCGAGCTCGCATGCGCTGATCGGCGGCATCGTGGGCGCGGGCGTGGCCAAGGCCGGCTTCTCCGCCGTGATCTGGGGCGGTCTCTCCAAGACCATCTACGCCATCGTGCTCTCGCCCCTCTCGGGCTTCGTGCTGGCGCTGCTGCTGGTGCTCTTCGTCAGCTGGGCCTTCGTCAAGGCCAACCCCGCATTCGCAGACGGCTTCTTCCGCAAGTCGCAGCTGGTCTCCGCCGCGCTTTATTCGCTGGGCCACGGCAGCAACGATGCGCAGAAGACTGCGGGCATCATCGCGGTGCTGCTCTATTCGCACGGCATCTATTCGGAGTTCACCGTGCCGGGCTGGGTGATCCTGTCCTGCTACACGGTCATGGGCATGGGCACGCTGATGGGCGGCTGGCGCATCGTGCACACCATGGGCTCCAAGATCACCCGGCTCACCCCCATGCAGGGCTCCTGCGCGGAAACGGCCGGCGCCATCACGCTGTTCGGCGCCACCTACCTGGGCGTTCCGGTGTCGACCACCCACACCATCACCAGCGCCATCGTGGGCGTGGGCGCGGCACGGCGCGTCTCCGCAGTGCGCTGGAACGTGGCGACGGGCATCGTCTATGCCTGGGTCATCACCATGCCGGCGGCGGCACTCATCGCCGCGGCGTTCTACTGGCTCGGCACCACGTTCCTTTGACAGGAACCACTCATTTACCAAACTCTTGTCAAGCTGTGGCTCCCATCATGAACTCTGATCATGGAGCGCGATTCGCTTGCTCTGGACAGGTGCCGTGAAGAAACCGGGAACGAAGAAACAATATGCCGCGCTTCCGTGGCGCTACAGGGGCCCAACCCGTGAAATCCTGCTGATCTCCTCGCGGGACACGGGCCGCTGGGTGATCCCCAAGGGCTGGCCCATCAAGGGCCTCTCACCTGCGGAAACGGCGGCGCGCGAAGCCTATGAGGAGGCGGGCCTCGGCGGGCAGGTGAGCAAGAAGCCCATCGGCCAATTCGAATACGGCAAGCGGCTGGACAATGGCACCGTGCTGCCCACCAGGGTGGAGGTCTTCTCCTTCGAGCAGATGGTCCAGCACCCGGACTGGCCGGAGCAGGGCCAGCGCCGGCTTCAGTGGTTTTCCGTTCCCGAAGCGGCGGACGCGGTGGACGAGCCCCAGCTCAAGGACATCATCCGCAAGCTGGAATGATGCTCCCGATCATGCCGTCATCCCGGCGCAGGCTGGGAGCCAGCTTTGCTTCCCCACTCGCTGATGCATGACGCTGGACCCCGGCCTTCTCCGGGGTGACGCCTCTTGGAAGCACGTGCGCCCGCTGCGCTACGCGGCCTTCGGCTTCTTCGCAGCGGACTTCTTCGCGGGTTTCTTCGCCGCCGCCTTCTTTGCGGCAGGCTTCTTGGCCGGCGCCTTCCTCTTCGCCGGTTCCTTGCCCTCGCGCTCGGCGATGAGGGCCACGGCCTCCTCCACCGTCAGCTGCTCCGGGTCCTTGTCCTTGGGCAGCGTGGCGTTGACCTTGCCGAATTTCACATAGGGGCCGTAGCGCCCCTTCATCACCTCGATGTTGCCGCCGCCCGCCGGGTGGGGGCCAAGGTCCTTCAGCGCGCCGGCCTTCGGCCGCTGGAAGCCGCGCGCCTTCTTCTCCGCCAGCACGTCAACCGCGCGGTTGATGCCGATGGTGAAGACGTCCTCCGGGCTTTCGAGATTGGCATAGGTGCCGTCATGCAGGATGAAGGGCCCGAAGCGGCCGAAATTCGCCACGATGGGCTTGCCCGTTTCCGGGTGGACGCCCACCTCGCGCGGCAGCGACAAAAGCTTGAGGGCTTCTTCGAGCGTGATCTCCTCCGGCTTCCTGTCGCGGGGGATGGAGGCGCGCTGGGGCTTTTCGCCCTCCACCGCCTCGCCCAGCTGCAGATAGGGGCCGAAGCGGCCCGCGCGCCGGGTCACCTTCTCGCCCGTCTCGGGGTCCACGCCCAGCAATACGCCCTCCGCCGGAACGGCTTCAGCACCCTCCGCACCGGGAGACATGGGCCGCGTGTACTTGCATTCGGGGTAGTTCGAGCAGCCGATGAAGGAGCCGAACTTGCCGAGCTTGAGGGAGAGTTGCCCGCCGCCGCAGGAGGGGCAAGCGCGCGCATCGCCCCCATCCTCGCGTGGCGGGAAGATGTGGGGCGCCAGGATCTCGTTCAGCGAGTCCAGCACATTGGTGACGCGCAGTTCCTTCACGTCCTCCAGCGCCGCCGTGAAGTCGCGCCAGAAGTCCCGCAGCACCTGCTTCCAGTCGATCTCGCCGGCCGAGACCTTGTCCAGCTGTTCCTCGAGATCGGCGGTGAAATCATATTCCACGTAACGGCGGAAGAAGCTTTCCAGGAAGGCGGTGACCACCCGGCCCTTGTCTTCCGGTATGAGGCGCTTCTTGTCGAGGCGCACATAGCCGCGCGTCCGCAGCGTCTCCAGGATCGAGACATAGGTGGAAGGCCGCCCGATGCCGAGCTCTTCCAGCTTCTTGATGAGGGAGGCTTCCGAATAGCGCGGCGGCGGCTCGGTGAAATGCTGCACGCCCTCGATCTTCCGTACACCGATGGAATCGCCGCGCGCCATGGCGGGAAGCCTGCGCGAATCCTCGTCCTCGCCGTCGTCGAGGCTTTCCGAATAGACCTTCAGGAAGCCGTCGAACTTCACGACGGAGCCGTTGGCACGGAAGGAATAGTGCTTGCCGTCACGGCCTTGCGTGCCGATGTCGGCGGTGGTGCGTTCCATTTCCGCGCTCTCCATCTGGCTCGCGATGGTGCGCTTCCAGATCAGCTCATAAAGCGCGAACTGGTCCGCATCGAGCTTGCCGCGCACATTCGCCGGATGGCGCGACATCTCGGTCGGGCGGATGGCCTCGTGGGCCTCCTGCGCGTTCTTCGCCTTCGTCGTGTAATGGCGCGGCGAGGAGGGCAGGTAAGGCTCGCCGAAGTTCTTGAGAATGGCATTGCGGGTGGCGGCGATGGCCTCCGGCGCCATGTCCACGCCGTCGGTCCGCATGTAGGTGATGAGGCCCACCGTCTCGCCGCCGATGTCCACGCCCTCATACAGCCGCTGGGCGATCTGCATGGTGCGGGCGGATGAGAAGCCCAGCTTGCGCGAGGCCTCCTGCTGCAGTGTCGAGGTGCGGAAGGGCGGGAAGGGATGGCGCTTGGCGGGCTTCGATTCGATCGAATCCACCTTGAAGGGCTGCCCCTTGACGGCCTGCTCGATGGCGCGCGCCGTGGCTTCGTCCGCGATGTCCAGTTTCGCCAGCCGCTTGCCGTCGATGGAGCCGAGGGATGCCTGGAACTCCTGGTTCTGCGGCGTCACGAACGTGCCGTCGATGGTCCAGTATTCCTGGGCGCGGAAGGCCTCGATCTCGAGTTCGCGGTCGCAGATCAGCCGAAGGGCGACGGACTGCACGCGCCCCGCCGAGCGTGAGCCCGGCAGCTTGCGCCACAGCACGGGCGAAAGAGAGAAGCCCACGAGATAGTCCAGCGCCCGGCGCGCCAGATAGGCATCGACGAGGGCCGCGTCCACGTCGCGCGGGTGCTGCATGGCCTCCAGCACGGAAGTCCGGGTGATGGCGTTGAACACCACGCGCTGCACGGCCTTGCCCTTGAGGGCGCCCTTCTTGCGCAGCACTTCCAGCACGTGCCAGGAAATGGCCTCGCCCTCGCGGTCGGGGTCGGTGGCGAGTATCAGCCGGTCGTCGGTCTTGAGAGCCGCGGCGATGTCGGACAGGCGCTTGGCCGACTTGCTGTCGACCTCCCAGTCCATCTCGAAATCGGCGTCAGGGCGGACGGAGCCATCCTTCGGGGGCAGGTCGCGGACATGGCCGTATGAGGCCAGAACCTTGAAGTCCTTGCCCAGATACTTGTTGATTGTCTTGGCCTTGGCCGGTGATTCGACGACGACAACGGTCATGCACAATCCTGAACGGTTTGCGAGGCCTCATATAGGGATCATTACGGCGCTGCAAGGCGGGTAAATTTCCACCTGTCACACCTGCGATTCAATCTTAAGACGCTTTCCAACCCATACAGCACGTATAAAGTGAAAAAAGAGGCAATGAAGACAACTGGAGGGTATTGATGGAAAGCAGACTTCGCGTGAGCACACCGGACACCAGCTCTGGCACGGCAGGTGCGCTGGAAAAACTGTCGGCGAAGGCAGTTTCCGGCCAACCCGGCCTGCAGCGTGACACGGCCGAATATCTTTCCGAGATGATCCTCGAACTCCGCAACCTCGCCCGCGCCAACCAACTCTACACCGTCATGGTTCCGCTCGAATTCGCCTATTACGAAGCCTTCGGCGTCGCCAACCGCGTGGACATCCCGAAATCCGAACTCGAACGGATCAAGGAACTCTCGAAGGCCAGCGAGGAACTGGAGCAGCCCGCCAAGGCCGGCTGAGGCCCCATGCTGCCGCGCGTGGAGTATCTAGTTTAGCAAGAGTCCTTGTGGCCGTCACCCCGGCGAAGGCCGGGGTCCAGCTATGTATCGGCATGCGAGACAACGAAGCTGGATCCCGGCTTTCGCCGGGATGACGGCCGCAACAAACGCACTCCACTCCCACGCACCCGCCCGCCACGCTAAAGGGCGTGGCGCTTGGCGCCGATCGGCTCGGCGTGGGCGATGACGCGGCGGATGTCGCCGAACCTGTCCTTCAGCCCTGCCTCCACCCGGTCGATGTCGTCATGGATGCGCTCCACCGTCTCGGCCGGCGAGCAGCGGCAGTGATAGTGCAGGAACAGGCCTTCCTCGTTGCGCCGCAGGCGGATGCTGTGAATGTCGCTCAGCCGCGCGTGATCGGAGGCGAGTTCCATCAGCGCGGCGGAAATCTCCGCCATCAGGCCCGAGGGGGCATCCTGCCCCTGCAGCAGCCGATCGGGCTGTGGCTCGATGTGACTTTCGACCTCCACATCGGTGCCGAGTTCGGTGCGGATCGCATCCTCGAGGGTGGTCGCCGTGTCGTGGGCCTCTCCCAGCGTCATCGCGCCTTCCACCTCGAGATCGAAGCTGATGGCGAGCTTCCCCGCGATCTGCTGGGCATTGAGATGGTGGATGGCGAGGTTGCGCCGCGAGGCGATGAGCATCACCTTCTGGAAAACAGTCTCGTTGTCGAGCGCCACCGGATTGGCCGTCACCGTGATGTCGGCGTTGGGGAAGCGGTCCTGCACGGCGCGGTGGATGGCGTCCTTGGTCTTCACGATGTCGTCGATGGGCATGGTGCGCGCCACTTCCACGACGATCGAGGTGAACATGGTGGGGCCGGCCGGCTTCAGCCGGATGGACTTGATCGCCAGCACCCCGTGGACGTCATTGACGAGCCCGCGCACCACCTCCGTGGCGCCCGCCGGGGCGGCGTCGAGCAGGGTGTTCATGGTTTTCGCGCCGAGCTGCCAGCCGGCATGGGCGATGAAGACCGAGACGACCAGCGCCGCGATGGAATCCGCCGCCGGAATGCCCGCCCAGACGGCGGCCAGCCCGCCCAGCACCACGATGGAGCTCCACATGTCGGAGGAGAAGTGCAGCGCATCGGCCTCCAGCGCTTCGCTGGAGGTCTTCTTGGCCACGCGCATCAACGCGCGCGCCCGGTTGTAGTCGATGATGATGGAGCCCGCGATGATGGCGATGGCCCACCACGTCACCTCCAACCCGTGGTCGTTCCTGCCCAGCAGGCGGCTCACCGCCTCCCAGCCGATCCAGGCCGTGGTGAGGAAGAGCAGGGCGGTCTCGACGAGGGCGGCGACGCTCTCGATCTTGGCATGCCCGTAATGGTGCTGCTCGTCGGCCGGCTGGTCGCCCCAGCGGATCGCGAAATAGGTGACGATCGTGGCCCCGAAATCGATCAGGCTGTGGATCGCCTCGGAGAGGATGCCCAGGGAGCCCGTGAAAAGTGCCGCTGCGAACTTTGAACCCGCGAGGGCGGCGCTGGCCGCAATGGACACGAGGGCAACGGAACGCTTTTCGGAACTGGACATGGTTTTCTCTAATCCTCCGTGCGGCGGGGCTCAAGCCATACATCGCGGGCATATGGGCCAGCGTTCCCGGCAGTTGCGGAAAGACCGCGATTGATGCTCGTCTGGCGACTCGAAGCGAATATGACCGACCTCACGACCACCGATCTCGCCCGCCCGCGCCGTGCCGGGGCCTATACATTCGCCGCGATCTTCGCGGTCGAATCCTTCGTGCGCGCGTTGAACTCCACGGTCATCTCGCTCCAGGCCTATGACCTGCTGGGCGCGGCCCAGAGGGTGAGCGTGCTGTCCACCTGCGTTTCGGTCACCGTGCTGTTCATCACGCTGATGCTGCCGCATCTCCTGGGGCGCATGCGGCGGCGCTGGGCCTACAGCTTCGGCGTCGCGCTGATGATCGCGGCGAGCCTCGCCTTCGCCAGCCACGTGGTGGCCGGGCAGGCGGCGGGCATGCTGATGCGCAACCTCGGCGCGGCGGTCCTCAACATCACGCTGCAGCTCTACATCATGGAGCACATCCGGCGGACGGACCTTGCCCGCTCGGAGCCGCTGCGCCTCAGCCTCTCCACCGTGTCGTGGACGACTGGCCCTGCGCTCGGCGTGTGGCTCTACGTCCATCACGGGTCCTGGGGTCCGCAGCTCGTGGCGATCGCGGCCGCGGTGGGGCTCCTCGCGCTGTTCTGGTACCTGCGCCTCTCGGACAATGTGAACGCCGTGCCCCCCGCCGCGCCAGAGCGCTTCAGCGCGCTGGCCAATGTCCGCCGATTCCTGGTCCAGCCGCGCCTCAGGCTCGCCTGGCTCATCGCCTTCGGGCGCTCCTGTTTCTGGACCACCTTCTTCATCTATGGCCCGCTGATGCTGGTGGAGGCGGGCTTGGCCAAGGAAGTGGGCGGCTACATGATCTCGGCCAGCCAGATCCTGCTGTTTACCGCCTGGATCTCGGGCCGCTTCGCGCAGCGCCGCGGCGTGCGGGTGGTGCTTGCCACGGCCTTCGCCCTCTGCGCGCTGGCGTCGCTCGCCGCCGGTGTGGCCGGCACGGGGGCGCCCTACGTGGCGATCGGGTTCCTTCTGCTCGGGTCGGTGTCCGCCTCGGCGATCGACGGGGTGGGCGGCATCCCCTTCCTGCGTGCCGTGCGCCACCATGAGCGCCAGCGCATGGCCGCCGTCTACCGCACCTACATCGACTGCTCGGAGCTGATCCCGGCCTTCGTCTTCGCCTTCGCGCTGCTGTGGCTGCCGATCGGCATGGTCTTCGTCATCCTCGCCGGGGGGCTCGGCATCATCGGGCTGGTCACCTGGCGCTATCTGCCGAAGTCGCTTTAGCGGGCTTGCGCCGCGCCAGCAGGAATCCGCCGATGACGCAGGCCAGCGCCGCCGCGATGTGCCAGGTGATCGGCTCGCCGAGGATCGCCCAGGCCAGCAGCACCCCGGAGACCGGCATGAAATAGCTCGCCATGCTCATGTAGGTCTGCCCCACGGTGACGGTGATGTTGGCCCGCAGCAGATAGGCGAGGCCCGTGCACACCAGGCCGAGGTACAGCGCGGCAAGCGCCGCCGTCAGGCTCATGCCGGGAACCGGCTCGCCGTCGAGCAGCAGCAGCGGCACGAGGGCAACCACCGCCACGCCCATGTTCACCGCCGTCATCATCGGAACGCTGGTCCTCCGCACGAAGCGGATGAGCGTGCCCGCCGCCACGTAGCACAGCATGCCCGCCCACACAGCCGCATAGGCCAGCGCGTCGAAGCCCAGCCCTTGGGCGAAGTCCGGCGCGACGACGAGGGCGAGCCCCGCCACGCCCAGCAGCATGCCGCCCATCTTGGCCCCGGTGAAGCGGTCGTCCGGCGTCGTGAAATGCGCCGCCACCATGGTGGCCAGCGGCCCCACACCCATGATGAGCGAGGTGACGCCCGCCGGAATGTGAATCTCCGCCCAGGAGATCAGGAAGAAGGGCCCCACCGTGTTGAGCAGGCTCATCACGATGATCACCAGCCAGTCGTGCCGCGTCGGGGGCAGCGGGTCGCGCCGCCACAGCGCGAAGAGGGCGATGGGCAGGAAGGCGATGACGACCCTGATCATGACGAGCCACAAGGGCCCCGTCTCATGCACGGAGAGCTTGATGGCGAGAAAGGCGGAGCCCCAGATCGCGCCCAGAAGCGCGATCTTCGCGAAGTCGGTCAGGCCGGGATGGCGGAGCTGGACTGGTGAAGCCATTTCACTTGACGGGGCGCGGGGGGCAGCGCAACAAAACCAAAACGCAATCGGAGAGGCGGCATGCCACAGAAGATCATCCTTGGCCACAAGCAGCTCATGGCGGAGGCGGAGGCGCGGGTCTCCCATGTGTCCGCCGCAGAGGCGGTGGCGATGCTCGGCCGCCCCGACGTGGTGATCGTCGACATCCGCGATCCGCGCGAGATCCAGCGCGAGGGCCGCATTCCCGGCTCCTTCTCCGCGCCGCGCGGCATGCTGGAATTCTGGGTCGACCCCGAGAGCCCCTATCACAAGCCCATCTTCGCGGAGGACAAGACCTTCGTGATCCATTGCGCCTCCGGCTGGCGCTCGCTTCTCGCCACGGACATCCTGCAGCGCATGGGCCTCAATCCCGTGCTCAACATGACGGGCGGCTTCGGCGCCTGGAAGGAGGCGGGCGGCCCCGTCGAGAAGGTCGAGGCCAAGGGCGGGCCTGCGTGAGCAATCTCCACCTCGTCATCGGCAACAAGAACTATTCCTCCTGGTCGATGCGGCCGTGGATGGCGCTCACCATGGCGGGCATCCCCTTCCGCGAGACGGTGATCCCGCTCGACACGCCGGAAACGCCGGCCCTCATCGCCGCGCACTCGCGCGCGGGCCGCGTCCCCGTCCTCCACCACGGGCGGCACACGGTGTGGGAGTCGCTCGCCATCATGGAATATCTGGCGGAGCTCTTCCCCGAAAAGCACCTGTGGCCCAAGGCGGTGACGGCCCGGGCGGTTGCGCGCGCCGTGGCGAACGAGATGCATGCGGGCTTCGGCGCGCTGCGCAGCGCCTGCCCGATGAACCTGCGCCGGCCCCGGAAACCCGTCGCCATGAGCGAGGCGGTCACGCGTGACGTTGCCCGCATCGAGCAGATCTGGCGGGAGTGCCGGGGAAGGTTCGGCAAGGGCGGCAAGTTCCTGTTCGGCCGCTTCTCCATCGCGGATGCGATGTATGCCCCCGTCGTCTCCCGCTTCGAGACCTATGCGGTCGAGATCGCGGAGGACAGCCGGGCCTATATGGACGCCGTGATGAACACCGCCGCCTTCGCCGCCTGGCGCGACGCGGCGCTGAACGAGCCGTGGATCGTCCCCGCCGACGAGGTGGACTAGAAAACAGCCTTCGAGACTTCCCACGCCGCGATGGCGCAGATGAGCAGGCCCACGGCGATCATCAGCGGCCTGCGCGGCGCATTGCGGAGCAGCCATCCGGCGAGGAAGGCCGCGGGCAGGCCGCCTATCACCAGGCCCGCAACGGCGGTGAGGTGGTCGGCGATGCCCTTCGACTCCTCCCATATGCCCAGTGCGATGGTCGCCGCGAAGGTCGCGACCACCGTGCAGGTGACCACGAATTCCGCCGCGTTGACCGTTCCCACCACATAGCGCGGCGGGGCGCCCGCGCCGATCAGGCTGGAGGTGACGACAGGGCCCCAGCCGCCGCCGCCGATGGCGTCGAGGAAGCCTCCGGTCATGCCGAGCGGCGCGATGAACTTGCCGGGCACCGTCTTGTTCGCCGGAAACATCAGACCGCGCCAGATGATGACGAGGCCCATCACCGCGAGATAGACGAAGACGAAGGGGCGGATCGCGCCCGCGGCCACATTCACGAGCACCATGGCCCCCAGTACCCCGCCCACGGAGCCCGCGACGCACAGGATGAGCAGGATGCGCCGGTCCACATTGCCGTGGATGATGTGGGATGTGCCGGAGGCCGCCGTGGTGAACAGCTTCGCCGCATGGACGCTTGCCGAGGTGTGCGCCGGCGGCACGCCTGTGGCCAGCAGCACCGTGGCGGAGATCACGCCATAGCCCATGCCAAGCGCGCCATCGATGAGCTGCGCCAGAAATCCGACGCCGGCGAAGATCAGGAAGTCGAAGAGCCAGGGTTCCATGAGGTCAAATATCTATAGAATATGTAGGGAATTAAGGCGATCCCAAATCGGCTCCTGCTGCCTGCGCCGGGATGACGAACCCTGAGCGCGAGCCGCGAAGCTCAGTGGCGGGCGCGACTTTCAGGCGTGATGGCTTCGCCGTTCAGTGTCCAGTGGATGCCGCACTCGGTCTTGGCGGTTCCGGCCCAGCGGCCGGCGCGCGGGTCGGCGGCGGAGCCTCCGGTGGAGGTGCAAGGTTCGCAGCCGATGGAGAAATAGCCGATCTCGGTCAGCGGATGCGGGGGCAGGTCATGCGCCTTCATGTAGGCGGAGATGTCGAGCGCGGAGAAGCCCGCGAGCGGCTCCACCTTCAGCCGCCCGTCGGCGATCGACAGGAAGTCGAGCGTGGCCCGCGCCGCGCCGTGGTAGCGTTTGCGGCCGGAGATGGTGACCTCGAAGCCCTGGAGCGCCTTCTGCAGCGGCAGCGTCTTGCGGATGTTGCAGCACTGGTCGGCGTTCTGCTGGTGCAGCATGCCGTGCGCGTCCTGTGCGGCGAGGTCGGCGGCGTCCGGCGAAATGGTGCGCACGCCGGTGAGGCCCAGCCGGTCGATCAGCATGGCGCGGTAGGAGAGCGTCTCCCAGAAATGCTTTCCCGTATCGAGGAAGATGACGGGCGTCGCCTTGTCCACCTCGGAGACCATGTGCAGCAGCACGGCCGATTCCGCGCCGAAGGAGGAGACGACCGCGGCGCGGCCCCCGAAGTCACGCAGGATGGGCTCCAGCAGCTGCCGGCCTTCGAGGCCGGCATAGCTTTCGAAGATACTCTTGTCCAAGGCGCTCAACCCGCGTGCGGCTGTTCGAGCCAGGGTTCGGCGTCGGTGTGGCGCTCGGTCCAGATTTCGGCTTCGGAGCCGCGGCGGAACAGCCCGCGCTGATAGGCCAGCGACATCTGCCGCGAGGCCTTCTGCCAGGTTTCGAGCGGGAAGCGCTCGCCGATCTCGAAGGTGTCGAAGCCCACCTGCAGCATGAACTGCAGCTGGTCCGGCAGCACGTTGCCGATGGCGCGAAGCTCGCCCCGGTAGCCCATCTCGCGCAGCTTCCGCGCGATCGAATAGGCCCGCCCGTCGGCGAAGGCGGGGAAGGGGAGCACGATCACCGAGAGCCTCGGCAGGAGGCCCGCCAGCTGCTCCGGCTTGTCGGTGTTGCCGAAGCGCACGCCGAGCTTCGCCGTGCGCTCCGAAAGCGCGTCCCACTCCGTGAGGAGGCGCGCGAAGGGAACGATCACGTCGCCCGCGTTCGGCAGTTCGCCCTCGGCCTCCGCGTGGATCCAGGTGTCCGAGATGAGCGCGTTGTTCTTAAGCAGCGGCATAGAGTGCCTCCTTGAAGGGTTTCGCGCCCAGACGGCGATAGGTGGCGAGGAATTCCTCGCCCGGCTCGCGGAGCTTCAGATAGGTGTCGAGGATGGTTTCGATGGCGTCCGCCACCTCGTGCCCGGCGAAGCCCGGCCCGAGGATGGTGCCGATCGAGGCATTCTCGGCGGAGGAGCCGCCGAGCGTGATCTGGTAGAATTCCTCGCCCTTCTTGTCGAGGCCGAGGATGCCGATGTGGCCCACGTGATGGTGGCCGCAGGCGTTGATGCAGCCCGAGATGTTGATCTTGAGCTTGCCGATCTCGTCCTGCTTCTTCGAATCCGCGAACTTGCGCGAGATCGACTGGGCGACGGGAATGGAACGCGCGGTCGCAAGCGCGCAATAATCAAGGCCGGGGCAGGCGATGATGTCGCCCGCCAGCCCGTAGTTGGCGGCGGCCAGCCCCGCCTTTTCCAGCGCCTGCCAGATGGTGAACACGTCGTCCTTGCGCACATGCGGCAGCACGATGTTCTGCGAATGGCTGACGCGCAGCTCGTCGAAGCTGTAGCGCTCGGCGAGGTCCGCCATGATGCGCATCTGCTCCGCCGTGGCATCGCCCGGAATGCCGCCTTCGGGCTTCAGCGAGATGTTGACGATGGCATAGCCGTCGGCCCGGTGGGGGCCGAGGTTGTTCTTCGCCCAGCGCGCGAAATCGGGGTTGGAGAGTTTCGCCTCCTCGAAGGCGGGCGACCAGCGCGGCAGCTTCTCCAGCGGCGGCGGGGCGAAATAGGCGGCGATGCGCTTCAGCTCGCGCTCTTCCACTTCGGTGGAAGGATGCGGGCGCTTGGCATACTCGGCCTCGACCTCGGACTTGAACTTTTCGGCGCCGATCTCGTGCACGAGGATCTTGATGCGCGCCTTGTACTTGTTGTCGCGCCGCCCATAGAGATTGTAGACGCGCATGATCGCTTCGAGATAGCCGATCAGCTCATGCTGGGGCAGGAAGTCACGAACCGTGACGCCCACCATCGGCGTGCGGCCCAGGCCGCCGCCCACGATCACTTCCCAGCCGATCTCGCCTTCCGCGTTCTTGTGCAGGCGAAGCCCGACGTCATGCACCTTCACGGCGGCGCGATCGTTCGGCGCACCCGTCACCGCGATCTTGAACTTGCGCGGCAGGTAGGAGAATTCGGGGTGCAGCGACGACCACTGCCGCAGCAGTTCGCCCACGGGGCGCGGATCGGCGATCTCGTCTGCCGCAGCACCCGCCCAATGGTCCGTCGTCACGTTGCGGATGCAGTTGCCGGAGGTCTGGATGGCGTGCATCTCGACATCGGCCAGCGCGTCCAGGATGTCGGCCGTGTCCTCCAGCTTGATCCAGTTGTACTGGATGTTCTGGCGCGTGGTGAAATGGCCATAGCCCTTGTCCCACTTCTCGGCGATCAGCGCCAGCTGGCGCATCTGGCGGCTGGAGAGCGTGCCATAGGGAATGGCCACGCGCAGCATGTAGGCGTGGAGCTGAAGGTAGAGCCCGTTCATCAGGCGGAGCGGGCGGAATTCCTCTTCCGTCAGCTCGCCCGAGAGGCGGCGTTCCGCCTGGTTGCGGAACTGGTTCGTGCGTTCACGGACGAACTGGTGGTCGAACTCGTCATAGCGGTACATCGGCTTATTCTCCTTCGGGGGCGGCGAAGCCCGCGCCCTTGCCCTCAGCCTGCTTGCCGAGGTCCAGTCTCACGGTCGGTCCGAGCGCGCGCATGCGCTCGCGGATGTGGGCGGCGCGCACGCGGCCGTTCAGCCGCTCGGCATCGACGAGATAGGCGCCGGTCACCAGCGTCTTCTTCTCGTCGTCCTTGGCGCGCGCCTCGAGTGCGGCGGCGGCCTGCGGCTCGAGCGCCAGCACGGCCTCGTCGATGGTTTCGCTCCACTCGCCCGCGCGGGTCATGAAGACGGCGATGCCGTCCCTCAGCCGGTTGGCGGTGACGAGTTGTCCCTTTTCAGGCGTGGTCATGATGCAGCTCTCAGGATTGCGTCGCGAATGTCTTCCCGGACGGGAAATGGGATCACCTCCCCGGAGCGCGGCAGCGCGACCGCGGGAACAGTGTCGAAGGCGATGCCTTCGGAGGCGACGGAAACCGTTTCCTCCAGCGAAGGCTCACCGGCGGAGAGGCGGACCACCAGTTTCCCGGCGCGCGCCTCGGCCAGCAGGATGTCGGTCGCCCCGTCATAAAGCTCGCCCTTGACGGGCACGCGCACGGCATCGCGCCGCGCCATCTCGAGGATGGCGGGGGCCACGGCCCGGTCATGCACGATCACGTCCGCCTCGTGCAGCTTGCGCTGCGCCTTGATGGTGAGCAGCTCCGGGTCCTCGGAGCTCACGCCCACGAAGGCCACGCGGCCCTTGGGCGGGTGCGACTCGCTCTCGAACAGCTTTTCGACGCCGGACAGGTAATTGCAGGATTCGCCCGCGATGAAGGCATCGCGCACGTCGCCGAAGAAGAAGCGGTACCAGAAGGCGCGGCGCCGGTTGCCGGGCGGCATGGCGGAGGCGACGCGCTCGCGCAGGTCGGATGCGGCCCGGGCGAGGTCGCCCAGCGCCTGCGGCAGCATCGCGTCGATGCGCGCGCGAAGCCCCTGGCCGAGGATCGGGGCCGTGCCTTCCGTGCCGATGGCGACGACGACCGGGTCGCGGTCGACGATGGACGGCACGATGAAGGTGGAAATCTCCGGGTTGTCGACGGCATTGACCGGAATGCCCAGCGCCTGCGCATCCGACGCCACGCGCTCGTTCAGCGCCGCGTCGGCGGAGTAGACGAGGGCGGCGCCTTCCAGCAGCCCGGCCTGATAGCCCTTGGCGATCCAGTTGACGCGCGGGTTGGCGGCGAGCTCCTCATGGATCTCGGGCGCGATCACGTTGATGACGGCGCCCGTCTTCAGCAGCAGGCGAATCTTGCGCAGCGCCTCCTCCGTTCCGCCCACCACGGTGACGGGCCGGTCCTGAAGGTCGAAGAAGATGGGAAAATAGCGCATGGCGGCCGTCCCCGATTGTTTCCGTTCGCTGTTTCAAACGTTCGGTCTTCCGGACAGGTTCATCGGTCAAGCCACGAATTCGTTTGAACTTCGGAACGAAACCGCGCTATCAAAGCCCTGTCAGAACACCCAACGCAGGTGATGTTCGTTTTAACGAACAATAGTTCTAATTATAGGACGACGAAATGTCAACGCGTCGCGGCAGGAAAGACCACCCCTCCCAGGACTTCGATCCGACACCTTCGCTGGGCAAGACCATCCAGAGGTTGCGCAAGGCCTACAACATGTCCCTGGGCGACTTGTCGGAGCAGTCGGGCGTGGCCAAGTCGATCATCTCCCAGATCGAGCGGAACGAGACCAACCCCACGCTCTCCACCGTCTACCGCCTGTCCCGCGCGCTGGACACGACGATTGACGAAGTCCTGCGCATCGAAGGCGCGCCCGTCTTCCTCGAGCACCAGTCCAAGTCCGGCGTGCCCATCCTCGAAAGCCAGGACGGGCTCTGCCGCCTCGCCATCGCGGGGCCGCTGAACCTCGTGGAGCAGGTGCAGTGGTATGATTTCCGGGCAAAGCCCCAGGGCGTGCTGGAATCCGATCCGCACCCGCAAGGGACGGTGGAGCATCTCTACATGCTGGCGGGCGAGATCGAGGTCACCTCCGGCGACCAGACCCGGCGCGCCAAGCTTGGCGAAACGCTCCGCTTCCGGGGAGACCTGCCGCACCGCATCGTCAATGTGGGCGAGGGGGAGGCGCACGCCACCATGGTGCTGGTGCTCCGGCAACTCGGCGCCGGAGACGCCCAGGGCTGACAGGATGGCCGGGAGCAGGGCGATACGCCGGAGTCTCGTTCTCACCCGCGATCTGGTGGCCCGCGTCGACCGCACGGTCCCGCAGGACCATCTGCCGCCCGATCCGGACCGGGTGCCGATGACGGACGATGACTATGCCGCCGATGTCACCTTAATTCTGGACGGGCATGGCCCCGGCCCCATCTGGGTCTTCGCCTATGGCTCTCTGCTGTGGAACCCCGGTTTCCTCTTTGATGCGCGGAAGCCCGCCCGGCTGCGCGGCTGGCACCGCGCCTTCTGCATGCAGCTCTTCCGCTTCCGCGGCTCGCCCGAGCAGCCGGGGCTGATGCTGGCGCTGGACCATGGCGGTTCCTGCAAGGGCGAGGTGTTCCGCATCGCGCAGGCAGGCGCCGCCGACGAACTCGGCAAGCTCATGCGCCGCGAGGTGCCCTACCGCCGCATCGCCAGCGCCTGGCGCTTCGTGGAGGTGGACATCGAAGGCAGCCGCCAGAAGGCGCTCACCTTCTACGCCGGCATGCGGCGTGACCGCTTCTACGTCGACCTGCCGATCCACGCCCAGGCCCACATGCTGGCCCGCGCCGCGGGCCATGGCGGCTCAGGCGCGGCCTATCTCCACCACACCGTCATGAAGCTGGAGGAGCTCGGCATCCACGACAGCTATCTCTGGGAGCTCCAGCACCTCGTCGCCGCCGAAATCCGCGCCCTGTCAGGCGAGTGAGACATCCCCGTTCGGGTGGCGCGTGATGCGCCCCGCCAGTGAGAGTTCGAGGAGCAGGGCGGAGAGTGTTGCGGCATCGAGGCCGCTCTCGCGCAGCAGATCGTCCATGTCCACCGGGTTGGGCGAGAGAAGTTCCAGGAGGCTCCGCGCCTCGGCGGCGGAAGGCTCGCGTGGTCCCAGCGGCGGCGGGTCGGGTTCGAGGAAGCTCATCTGCCGGGGGCCGGGCTCCGCGCCCAGCGCGTCCAGCACATCGCGCGCGCGCATCAGCAGCGTGGCGCCGTCGCGGATCAGCCTGTTGGTGCCCTCGCAGCGGGGGTCCATGGGCGAGCCGGGCACGGCGAAAACCTCGCGCCCCTGTTCGGCGGCGAAGCGCGCGGTGATAAGCGAGCCCGAACGCACCGCCGCCTCCACCACGATCAGCGCCCGCGCGATGCCGGAGATGATGCGGTTGCGGCGCGGGAAGAAATCCGCCTTCGGCTCCGTCCCCGGCACCTGCTCTGACACGATCACGCCGCGCTCGCCGATCGCGGCGTGGAGCGCGGCATTCTCCGGCGGATAGATCACGTCGATCCCGCCCGCGATCACCGCGATGGTGCCGGTGTCGAGCGAAGCCTCATGCGCCGCCGTGTCGATGCCGCGCGCCAGGCCGGAGACGATGACATGGCCCTCGCCGCCGATCTCGCGCGCCAGCTGGCGTGAGAACTTGCGGGCGATGGCGGAGGCGTTGCGCGCACCGACGATGGCGACGCCGCTCTTCGCGAGCAGCCCAAGATCCCCCTTCGCGCAGATGATGGGCGGCGCCGTGTCCGCCTGGCGCAGCAGCGGCGGGTAATGCGCCTCCACATTGGCGATGAAGCGCGCGCCGAGCCGCTCCGCATTGGCAATGTCGCGCTCCGCCGCCTCCAGCCCATAGATGCGGGGCGAACGCTTGAGCCCGCCCTTGCGCGTCAGCTCGGGCAGGGCGCGCAGTGCCTCCCCGGCGGTTCGAAATCGATTTAGAAGCGTCTTGAAACTGGCCGGCCCGACATTTTCGCTCTTCGAGAGGCGGAGCCAGTCACGGCGCTCCTCGTCGCTGAGCGAAAGCCCCGTCATGCGGGACTGGACTTTCCGATGCGCGGCTCCTCGCCCTTGAGGATGCGCGCGATGTTGGTCCGGTGCGTGATGAACACCGCCGCACCCATGATGGCGGCGGGCAGGATCAGCTCCGGGCGGCCGAAGAACCACGCCGCGAAGGGCGACAGGAAGCTCGCGGTGAGCGCCGAGAGTGACGAGATGCGGAACAGCACCGCCATGGCGATCCACACGCCGATGAACACCAGCCCCAGCGGCCAGTAGAGGCCGAACAGCACGCCGATGGTGGTGGCCACCCCCTTGCCGCCCTTGAAGCCCAGCCACATGGGGAAGAGATGCCCGAAGAACGCCGCCAGCCCCGCCAGCACCGCCGCCTGCGGTCCGAAGAGCCAGCCCATCAGCAGGGCCGGAACCGTGCCCTTGATGGCGTCCAGCAGCAGGGTCAGCGCCGCGACCTTCTTGTTGCCCGTGCGCAGCACATTGGTGGCGCCGATGTTGCCGGACCCGATGGAGCGGATGTCGCCCAGCCCCGCCGATTTCGTCAGGATCAGCCCGAAGGGAATGGTCCCGCAGAGATAGCCGAACACCAGCGCGACGATCATGTCCAGGGCGGAGAGGCCCATCATTCCCCCGTAAGCTCTTTGTCAGTGGCGAGCGTAAGCGTAAACGCTCTCGCCCGCAACGACGGTCTCCACCGCGCGGCCCTCCAGCGTCCGGTGCTCGAAGGGCGAGTTCTTGGCGCGTGAGCGCAGAACGTCCTCCTCCACCGTCCAGGAGAGGTTGAGGTCGACGACCGCGAAATCCGCCGGAGCCCCCGGCGCGAGGCGGCCCGTTTCAAGCCCGAGAATCTCGGCGGGCTTCGACGACATGGCCTCGACGAGGCGGGCGAGCGGCATGCCCTCATTGTGATGCAGGCCGAGTGCCGCGGAGAGCATGGTCTCCAGCCCTATGGCACCGAAGGCCGCTTCCGCGAAGGGCAGGCGCTTGGTGTCGGCGCTCTGCGGGTCATGGCCGGAGACGATCACGTCGATGGTGCCATCCGCCACCGCCTCCACCAGCGCACGCCGGTCGTCTTCCGAGCGGAGCGGCGGCGACAGCTTGAAGAAGGTGCGGTAGGCGCCGATGTCGTTCTCGTTCAGCACCAGGTGATGCACGGAGACGCCGCAGGTCACGGGCAAGCCCCGCGACTTCGCCGCGCGGATCACCTCGACGGACAGCGCGCTCGAAATCTGTGAGGCGTGGTAGCGCGCGCCCGTCATCTCGACGAGGCGCAGGTCGCGCTCCAGCATGATGACTTCCGCCATCGCCGGATTGCCGGAAAGCCCCAGCCGGCTCGCCGTTTCGCCCGCGTTCATCACGCCGGAGCACAGCGTGGGCTCCTCCACATGCTGCACCACCAGCATGTCGAAGTCCCGCGCATAGGTCAGCGCGCGGCGGAACACATTGGCGTTGGCCACCGCCTTCGTACCCTCGGTGATGGCCACGGCGCCCGCTTCCTTCAGCAGGCCGATCTCCGTCATCATCTCGCCGTTCAGGCCCTTGGTGATGGCGGCCATCGGCGCCACCCGCACCATGCCTGTGTCCCGCGCCCGCCTGAGGATGAAATCCACGATGGCCGCGTCGTCGATGACGGGCTGCGTGTTGGGCATCACGATCATGGTGGTGACGCCGCCCGCGGCGGCAGCCTCGGACGCGCTCGCCAGCGTCTCGCGATATTCGGTGCCCGGCTCGCCGGTGAACACCCGCATGTCGATGAGGCCGGGCATAAGTGTGCGGCCGTGGCAGTCGACCACGGCGGCGGACGATCCGACAGACTCGCGCGTCACCTTCGGGCCGACGTCGAGGATCCAGCCATCCTCGATCAGCACGCCGCCCCGGGCGGCAAGCCCCTGCGCCGGGGCCACGATCTCGGCGTTCACATAGGCCCTGCGGCGGGCGTTGTGCCGGGCGGAATTCATCATGTATCTCCTCCGCCGGGCAGGTTGCGTGACAGCGCGTCGAGCACCGCCATGCGCACGGCGACCCCCATCTCCACCTGTTCGCGGATCACCGACTGCGCGCCGTCCGCCACGTCCGAGTCGATCTCGATGCCCCGGTTCATCGGGCCGGGGTGCATCACCATGGCATGGGGCTTGGCAAGTTTCAGCGTCTCGGCATTGAGGCTGTAGAAGCGGTAATATTCGCGGATCGACGGCACGAAGGCGCCCGTCATCCGCTCCAGCTGCAACCGCAGCATCATCACCACGTCCGCTCCCTTGAGGCCCGTCGCCATGCTGCGGTGAACCTCGACGCCGAAATTGGCGACGCCGGAGGGCAGCAGCGTCGACGGCGCCACCACCCGCACATGCGCCCCCAGCTTGTTGAGCAGGTGGATGTTGGAGCGCGCCACGCGCGAGTGCAGCACGTCGCCGCAGATCGCCACGGTGAGGCCCTCGAAATTTTCCTTGTGGCGGCGGATCGTCAGCGCGTCGAGCAGCGCCTGCGTCGGGTGCTCGTGCTGCCCGTCGCCCGCGTTGATCACCGCGCAGGAAACCTTCTGCGCCAGCAGCTCAGCGGCACCCGATGACTGGTGGCGCACGACAAGGAAATCCGGCTGCATGGCGTTGATGGTCATCGCCGTGTCGAGCAGCGTCTCGCCCTTGGAGACGGCGGAATTGGCCACCGCCATGTTCATCACGTCGGCGCCCAGCCGCTTGCCCGCGATCTCGAAGGAGGATTGCGTGCGGGTGGAGGCCTCGAAGAACAGGTTCACCTGTGTGCGCCCCTGAAGCACCGGTTCCCGCTTGTCCGGCTGGCGGCTCAAGGCCACGTAGCGCTCGGCCAGGTCGAGGATGCGGATCGCTTCAAGGGAGGAGATGTCGTCAATGGCCAGCAGGTGCTGGCGCTTGAGGAGCGGCGGACGGGGTTCGCGTGTCATTAAAGCCGGGTGTGTAGGCAGTCGGAGGCTTCACCGCAAGCCTCATTTCGCCTCTGTGCACAGGCCTCAGCCCGCCACCCCCGCCAGCCACAGGACGAGGGGGATGGTCAGCGCCGCCGAGATCACCTGCAGCGTGAGCATGTTCGCCACCATGGGCGCGTCACCCCCCATCTGGCGGGCCAGCACATAGGCGCCGGACCCCGTCGGCACCGCCGCGCACAGCATGGCCACCGCGAAGGCCTGTCCGGTGACCCCCATCAGGGTGAGCGTGCCGGCGATCAGCAGCGGCATGGCCAGCAGCTTCAGCACCACCGCCGCGGCCACCGGCGGCCAGGCGGAGATCGCATCGCCCACGCGCAGTCCCGCGCCCACGGTGAGCAGGGCGAGGCCCAGGGCACCCCGACCGACCATGTCCAGCACCTGCAGCGCCATGACCGGAAGCTCCAGCCCCGTCATTTGCCAGGCCACACCTCCCAGCGAGGAGAACACGAAAGGGTTGCGGATGATGGAGAGCAGCAATTGCTTCGCCGAAACCTCCGCCTCATGGGCGAAGCGCGCCATGACGATGACGCACAGGATGTTGAGCAGCGGCGTCATCGCCGCCGCGCTCACGGCCCCGAGGGACAGCGCGGCAGGCCCGAACTGCAGCGGGATGATGGCGAAGGCGATGAAGGTGTGCCAGCGCGCGGCGCCTTGCACGAGGCTGGTGAATTGCGGCCCGTTCATGTGGAGCCCCGCCATCAGCGGCCGGTTCAGCAGCACCAGCAGCCCGATCATCACGATCACGCCCAGCATCATCGCCGCCGCCATCTGGAACACCGGCACGGCGGAGAAATCCGCCGCCGCGATCTCCTTGAAGATGATGGCGGGGAACAGCACGAAATAGCAGATCTGGTCCAGCCCCGCCCATTGCTGCTCGCCGATCACCTTGAACCGCCGCAAGCCGAAGCCCGCGAGGATCACGATGAAGACCGGCAGCAGCGCCAGGAAGATCGTGGTCATCTGAGCGAGTCGAGCGCCGCCTGCAGGATCCAGGCCGCCGCCAGCTTGTCGATCACCGCGTCGCGCTTGGCGCGGGAGGCGTCTGCCGCGATCAGCATCCGCTCAACCGCCGCCGTGGAGAGCCGCTCGTCCCAGTACACGATGGGGATGGGCGACAGCTTCCCGAAATTCCGCGCGAAGGAGCGGGTGGACTGGCAGCGCGGCCCCTCCGTCCCGTCCATGTTGACGGGCAACCCCAGCACGATCAGCCCGATATTCTCCGCCTGGGCGATGGCGAGCAGCCGCTCCGCATCCTGCGTGAACTTCTTCCGCGCGATGGTCTCGATCGGCGTGGCGATCATCCGCGTCCGGTCGCTGGTGGCCACCCCGATGGTCTTGGTCCCGAGGTCCAGCCCCATCAGCCGCTTGTCGGCGGGAATTGCGGCAATTGCGTCGGGCAGGGTGAGGTCGGCTGCGGGCATGACGTCCCTTTACTTGTTATTTGCCCCCACGCAAGCAGCCTCGTCATACGCAGCGTGGCCGGGGAAGAGCCCGTCTTCTCCCGCTCCTTCGGCGGGAGAAGACGCTGGGGCATGACGAAAGCCGGACACAAGCTCCAACTTGCCATTCCCCGTGCCCCGGAGGATCATGCGCGAAAGATCAGAGGAGTGCCTTCATGAAGATCACCTATCTCGGCCATTCGGCCCTTCGCATCGAGACGGGGGCCTCCGTGATCCTCGTCGACCCGTTCATCACCGGCAATCCCGCCGCGAAGACCACCTGGCAGGAGGCCAGCCACGGCTGCACCCATCTTCTCCTCACCCACGGCCACGGCGACCATGTGGGCGATACGCTCGACATCCTGAAGGCCACCGGCGCGGTGCTCGTCTCCAATTTCGAGATCTGCATGTGGTTGAACGCCAAGGGCGTCGACAACTACAGCCCCGGCAACCACGGCGGCCGCATTTCCTTCGACGATTTCGACGTGATCTTCACCAACGCCTGGCACTCCTCGTCGGATACGAACGGCGGAAACCCCATTTACCTCGGCAACCCGGCGGGCTTCGTGATCGAGCCGAAGCGGGAGCAGGGCAAGACGCTCTACATCTCGGGCGACACCGGCATTTCCTATGACATGAAGCTCATCCATGAGCTCTACCGCCCGGTGATCGGCATTCTCTCCATCGGCGACCGCTTCACCATGGGCGGCGACCAGGCGGCCTATGCCTGCCGCCACTTCTTCGATTTCAAGACGGTCATCCCGTGCCACTACGCCTCCTTCCAGGGCTTCGTGGACGCGGACGCCGCGAAGTTCCTGAAGGCCATGGGGCCGGACGCGGGGAAGGTGAAGGTCATGTCCTCGGGCGAAACGGCGGACTTCTGATGGCGCGGAAACCCCAACGCCCCGTCGGCGCCGTGGTCGACCCGCTGCCACCCGGCTCCAAGCCGGACATGCGCCCCCTTCACGGCCTGTGGGTGGTGCTGGAACCCGTCTCGGCCGCGCGCCACGCGAAGGACCTCTATGCCTCCTTCAAGGATAGCGATCCGGAGGGCCATGTCTGGACCTATCTCGGCTACGGTCCATGGGATGCGTTCGAGCCGTTCGAAGCCTGGGTGAAGGAGCGGGAGGCCTCCCGCGATCCCTGGTTCTACGCCTTCATCCGCAGGGATACGGGCAAGGCATGCGGCATGGGCGCTTTCATGCGCTGCGATGCCGCCAATGGCGTGATCGAGATCGGCCACATCTGGATGTCGCCCGCGCTCCAGAAGACCCGGGAGGCGACGGAGGCCATCTTCCTGATGATCCGCCACTGCTTCGACGACCTCGGCGTCCGCCGCCTCGAATGGAAGTGCGACGCGCTGAACGCCCCCTCCCGCAAGGCGGCGCTGCGCTTCGGCTTCAGTTTCGAGGGCATTTTCCGCCAGCACCTGATCGTCAAGGGCCGCAACCGCGACACCGCCTGGTTCGCCATGCTGGACAAGGACTGGCCACGCGTCCGCGCCGGTTTCGAGCGCTGGCTCAGGCCCGAGAACTTCGATGAAAAGGGCCGACAGAAAGCCAAGTTGCAGGTGGCTTGAGCGGGTGCTATTCGGCGCCCTCGAATAGTTCCGAAGGATTGGAATCCCCGATGTCTGTCGATCATGCAACCGTGAAGCGGGTGGCGCGGCTGGCGCGCCTCAAGGTCAATGACGAGGACGTGCCGCGCCTCGCGGGCGAGCTCAACGCCATTCTCGGCTTCATCGAGCAGCTGAACGAGGTCGACGTGTCGGGCGTCGAGCCGCTCACCTCCGGCGTCACCATGAAGATGAAGATGCGCGAGGACCAGGTGACGGACGGCCACTACCCGCAGAAGATCGTCGCCAATGCCCCGGCCCAGGAAGACGCGTTCTTCATGGTGCCCAAGGTGGTGGAATAAGGGACGCGACCATGACCAATCTCACCTCCCTCACCATCGCCCAGGCCCGTGACGGCCTTCGCAAGAAGCAGTTTTCCGCCCTCGAACTGACGGATGCATATCTCGCCGCCATGGAGAAGGCGCGCGTGCTCAACGCCTATGTCGTCGAAACGCCGGAAAAGGCGCGCGACATGGCCAAAGCCTCGGATGCGCGGCTAGCCGCAGGGCAGGGCGGCGCGCTGGAAGGCATCCCGCTCGGCATCAAGGACCTGTTCGCCACCGATGGCGTCCACACCCAGGCTTGCAGCCACATCCTCGACGGGTTCAAGCCGCAGTATGAATCGACCGTCACCGCCAATCTCTGGCGTGACGGTGCCGTCATGCTCGGCAAGCTCAACATGGACGAGTTCGCGATGGGCTCCTCCAACGAGACGAGCTACTACGGCAACGTCGTCAACCCGTGGAAGCGCGAAGGCTCCAACGCCGCGCTCGTGCCCGGCGGCTCCTCGGGCGGTTCCGCCGCTGCCGTCGCCGCCCACATCTGCGCGGGCGCCACGGCGACCGACACCGGCGGCTCCATCCGCCAGCCCGCCGCCTTCACCGGCACGGTGGGTATCAAGCCAACCTATGGCCGCTGCTCGCGCTGGGGCATCGTCGCCTTCGCGTCCTCTCTCGATCAGGCCGGTCCCATCGCGCGCGACGTGCGTGACGCCGCCATCATGCTCAAATCCATGGCCAGCGTTGACCCGAAGGACACCACCTCGGTTGACCTTCCGGTGCCGGATTACGAGGCCGCCATTGGCCGCCCCATCAAGGGCCTGCGCGTCGGCATCCCGAAGGAATACCGGGTGGACGGCATGCCCGCCGAGATCGACGCGCTCTGGCACAAGGGTGCCCAGTGGCTGAAGGAGCAGGGGGCCGAGATCGTGGAGATTTCGCTGCCGCACACCAACTACGCGCTCCCCGCCTATTACATCGTGGCGCCCGCCGAGGCATCCTCCAACCTCGCCCGCTATGACGGCGTGCGCTATGGCCTGCGCGTGCCGGGAGACGACATCGTCGACATGTATGAGCGCTCCCGCGCCGCCGGCTTCGGCCGCGAGGTGCAGCGCCGCATCCTGATCGGCACCTATGTGCTCTCGGCGGGTTACTATGATGCCTACTATGTGCGCGCCCAGAAGGTCCGCACCCTGATCAAGCGCGACTTCGACGAGGCCTGGAACAAGGTGGACGTGGTGCTCACCCCCGCCACCCCCAGCCCCGCCTTCGCGCCGGGCGAGATCACCGATCCCGTGCAGATGTACCTGAACGACATCTTCACCGTCACCGTGAACATGGCGGGCCTGCCCGGCATCTCGGTTCCCGCCGGTCTCTCGGCGGATGGCCTGCCGCTCGGGCTTCAGCTCATCGGCAAGCCCTTCGGCGAGGAAACCCTGTTCCAGGCCGCCGCTGCAATCGAACAGGTGGCCGGCGCCTACACCGCGCCGCAGTGGTGGTGATCCTTCGGGTCACCGTCACCCGGGCTCCCTGAACGAGCGTCGCCCCGGCGAAGGCCGGGGAGACGTTCTTTGACTGTGCGACGCAGCCGTCTTCCGGGCGTCACTTCCCCAGCCGCTTCGCCTCGTCCCACAGCCCGTCCATCTCGGCGAGGTCCGAATCCTTCGGTTCTTTCCCGGCCTGTTTGAGCCGTTCCTCGATATGGGCGAAGCGTCGCTCGAACTTGGCGTTGGCGCCCCGCAGCGCCGCCTCGGGGTCGATTCCCAAGTGCCGGGCCACATTGGCCATGGCGAAGAGCAGGTCGCCATATTCCTCGGCCTTCTTCTCATCGGGCGCCTCGCGGAACTCCGCCACTTCCTCGGCGATCTTGTCATAGACATTCTCGACGGACGGCCAGTCGAAGCCCACCTTGGCCGCCTTGGCCTGCAGCTTCACCGCGCGCGTCAGGCCGGGGAGGGCGGCGGGAATGCCCGCCAGCGTGCCCTGCTTCGGCTTGCCCTTGCGCTCCTCCGCCTTGCGGTCCTCCCAGAAGCCCTTGGCCAGCGTCGCCGAGCGCGCCTCGTCGTCACCGAACACATGGGGGTGGCGGCGGATCATCTTGGCGTTCACAGCCTCGATCACATCGTCGAAACTGAAGCTGCCTTCCTCATCCGCCATCTGCGCATGGTAGACGGACTGGAGCAGGAGGTCGCCCAGCTCCTCGCACAGCTCCGCCCGGGATCCTTTCAGGATGGCGTCCGCCACCTCATAGGCCTCCTCGATGGTGTAGGGCGCGATCGTCTCGAAGGTCTGCTCGAGGTCCCAGGGGCAGCCGGTCACCGGCGTCCTCAAGGCCTTCATGATGGCGCGCAGCGTCTCGATCTTGCGGGGGTCCATGTCGGCGGGGTTGTCGGCGGGGTTCTGGCTCATGGGAGGGGGAAGTAGCCGATTTGTCCCGGCGAGGCCAGATGGACCTTCCCCGGAACCAGCATCAACCGGAGCAACGCAAGACCGCTACGGAATGTCTACGGCGGCTACGCTTTTTGCATCGAACAGCAACGCCAAAAGCATAACGTCACGACCCCGAAAAGCATCGCCCCGGCGAAGGTGATCGAGGAGAGACCGGGGTGAACTTTCGACCGGCGATGCGATGCGATCGAAACGCCAGGCAACGCCCGCACAGCGCATCAATCGATTCGCATAATATATATTATGGAATATTTCTGGATAACCCGGAATTGCTGAAAACCAGCCCCCGCCAATGGCTTGGGCTGGTTTTCCAACCTGTCACCGCAGCGGTTCCTGCTTCGGCCACGTCTTCGGCTCGCAGGTCGTCACCTTCTCGGTGAAGTCCTTGTTCCACTCCGTGCGCCGGCAGCCGAACCAGTACGGCGTCTGCTTCTGCCACGGCGTGGCCTCGAACTTCCGCACCAGCATCTGCTGGGCCGCCTTGGAGTATGTCTCGTGGCTCCCATGCCAGTTGCAGCCATAGCGCGTCGTCCGCACGGCCCGCGCCAGCGCCTCCGCCGCGCCATCCTTGCCGCGCGATTTCTTCGCCCAGCGGATCGCCGCATCGGTCAGCCGCTTTGGCCCTTGGTCCATCCGCGTCAGTGCGCGAATTTCCTTCCAGTCCAATGACTTGACCATGGGATGCGCCTTCAGGATCTCATCCCGGTTCTGGTCCACGGCGCTGCGCAAGGCCGGGTCATAGACATCGGCCAGCCGCTTCATCTGGTAGCCGCTTTCCTGCGGCATGCCGGTCACGCCATCGGCCTGGCTGCGCAGCGCGCCCAACTGCCGGTCCGGCTCGAAGGGGCACCACCAGTTCTTGTCATTGGGGTTCCAGCCGTCGATCTCGGTGAAGCTATCGGGCTTGATGCTCTCGGGCTCCCAGCCGCCGGGCATCGACACGAGGATGTTGTGCGCGGGGCTCCGCAATATGGTTAACAGCCTGAGATTCCTCGGAGAAATCTCCGGGTAGTCGGCCTTCACCTTGTCCGCCACGGCCTTGATCTCGGGGTTCAGCGCATAGAGCGCCTCCAGCTTCTCGCCATCCACCGTCCGCGCCAGCGCATAGTCCCGCGTCCAGGCCGCGCGGGCGAACAGCGCCCGGTCCCGCTGGCTGAAGGCCGGGTCGGCCGACAGGGCCCGCAGAGTCTTCACGGGCAGGAAATTGAAGGTGATGTCGGAGGCCGGATCGGTGTTCAGCAGCACCGCCTCCTTCCAGCGCGCCTCATCCTCGGCGATGAGCGCGAGGAACCCGGCATATTGGTCACGCGACAGGCTGGCCTCGCCCTTGGCCAGCCCCGCCAGCAGCTCCGGCGTGATCAGCCGGTCTCGCAGGCCGCGGGCCTCCTCCACCTTGCCCTGTCCCGCAAGATACTGTGCTAACCCGTGGAGCGCATTGCCATAATAGGCGCGCGCACCCTTGAACGGCACCGCCTCGAGACCTCGCAGCGCCTCGTCATAGTTTCCGCCAAGGGCGGAGAGCTTCACGGCATGGTTCAGCAGAAAGCCCGCCGCAGCGGTCTCGGGCGCGGCGCCGCAGCTCTTCTCCGCCGCTTCCATCGCGGCCTTCGCCTTGGCCCAGAGTTCAGCGCGGGTGGCCTCGTCGGGCTTGGCGGCAAGTGCCTTCAGCATGTCCAGCGCGGGGCCCGTGATCTGCCCACCCGCCGGCTGCACCGCCAGCGCCTTGCCGACATAGTCGGACATGCGCACCTGCCACTTCTCGCCGATGAGGCTCCATGGGGCGAGTTCATAGCGCTCGTTCGCGGACTGGCCGGCCATCATCCACAGCGCCATGGGGTGCTGGCGCGAGGCATCCACAAGCGACTTCGAAATGGTCGCGTTCTCCGGCAGCGTGCCGTCCAGCCACCAGTCCCCGTCCTTGCGGCGAATGCCGATGAAATCGATGTCGTACAGCGCCGTGGCGTATTCGCGCTTCAGCTCCTCGCTGGCGAGGATCTTGTCTGCCGGGGTTTCGAGCACGGCGATGTTGTTGTCGATCAGCGCCGTCCAGCCTTGCGCCGTGTCCTCCTGGTTGGCGATGTAGCCGAGAAGCTCACGGGTGATGGAATGGACCGGGGCGAGCGACGGGTCAGCCAGGATGGCCTCGGCTTCCTTGCGGGCCGCCTCGGGCTGCTTGGCATTGGCCAGCAGGTTGGCCACGTTGTAGCGTGCAGCGGCACGGTGCAGCGAATTCGACTCCGCGATGGCGCGGAATAGCGGGATTGCCTTTTCCCGGTCGCGATAGAAGGCAACCGAGGCCTCCTGATAGGCGCGGTCCATCTTCTGGCGGTTGGCGAAGGCCGCGTCATCCTCCAGCGGCGGAGGAAGCGTCACCTCCCCCTCCTCGCTGGCACAGGCGCGCATGACCTGTTCCTGCACCAGCAGCCACTGCTTCACATAGGGATGATCCTTGCCGAGCTGCTCCACGCGCTTTTCCAGCACGGACAGCGGATAGCCGATGCGGCAGCTCCAGCTCACCTCCTGCAGGCCCTGCGCGTCCGGAAGGATTTCGGCGGCTAGCTTCTTCCAGCGCTCCTGAAGCGCCCATGTGTCTCCGCCGACGGGCGTCGGCTCGATCATCGGATCGCCAAGGCCCTGCAGAACCCGCCAGTTCAGCGCGCTGAAGGGCTGCGCCGCATACCGGTCGATTGCCGCCGCGAGCTTGGCGGGCTCGCAGGCCGCCTGCGCAAGGACCGGTCCGGAAAGAAGGGTCAGCGCCAGCATGCTGGTCGCAAGGGATTTCATCATGGGTGTCCGTCCCGTTGGAAAGTCAGAAAGCGAGTTCCAGCCCATCATAGGCCGGTTCGACGCCAGCCGGAAGTTCGCGCGCCAGCGTGTCAAAATCGAGGTCTACGTGCATGTTGGTGATGACGGCGCGCTTCGGCTTCATGCGCGCAATCCATTCCAGCGTCTGCGGCAGGCTCCAGTGGCTGGGGTGCCGCGTGCGGCGAAGCCCGTCGACGACCCACAGGTCGAGGTTCTCGAGGGCGGAGAGGCTCTGCTCCGGCACGCCGTCAATGTCCGGCGTATAGGCCATGTCGCCGATGCGGAAGCCGAGCGCGTCGATGGTGCCGTGGTGAACCTGGAACGGCAGCGCGGTGATGCTCCCGCCAGCACCCTCGATCGTCACAGGCTTGCCGGCCTGCATGGCGTTAAGCTGGATGATCGGCGGATAGTCACTGCCGGGCGCGGTGTAGAAACAATAGGAAAAACGAGTGGTTAGCATGCGGCCCGTGGCGTCGTCCGCCCAGACCTGCACGCGCGCGCGCTTCAGCAGGAAGAAGGCGCGCAGGTCGTCGATGCCGTGGGTGTGGTCGGCATGCTCATGGGTGTAGAGCACGGCGTCCACATCGCTGACGCCTGCGCCCAGCATCTGCTCCCTGAGGTCGGGGGAGGTGTCGATCAGGATGCGGGTGGTGCCCCCTTCCCCGCTGCGCGTGACCAGGGCGGAACAGCGGCGGCGACGGTTGCGCGGGTTCTTGGGATCGCATTTTCCCCAGTCATTTCCGATTCGTGGCACGCCACCGGAAGAGCCGCAGCCGAGAATTGTGATCTTGCTCGTCATGCGTAGCGAGAGGGCCGCGGCACCTTGGAGAAGAGGCGGAAGAAGTTGTCATTGGTGATGCGGGCCATCTCCTCCACCGGCAGGCCCCTCACTTTCGCCAGAGTTTCCAAGGTCTTGACCACGAAGGCGGGCTCGTTTGACTTGCCGCGGTAGGGCACGGGGGCGAGATAGGGCGAGTCCGTCTCGACGATGATGCGGTCAAGTGGCAGGGCGGCCGCCGTCTCGCGGATGTCCTCCGCGGACTTGTAGGTGAGGATGCCGGAGAAGGAAACGTAACCCCCTATTCCGACTGCAAAATCCGCCAGCCGGCGGTGCGAGGTGAAGCAGTGCAGGAGCGGCGTGAAGGCGCCCTTCCCCATCTCCTCCCCGAGGATTGCGATCGTGTCATCCTCCGCCTCCCGGCTGTGGATGACGAGCGGCAGGCCACTGCGGCGGGCGGCGTCGATGTGGGTGCGGAAGCCCTGGGCCTGCGCCTCGGGCGTGCTGAACTCATAGTGATAGTCGAGCCCCACCTCCCCGATGCCGACGCATCTGGGGTGCCAGGAAAGCTCCACCAGCTCTTCCGCCGTCACCTCGAGCTCTTCATGCGCGTTGTGAGGATGCGTGCCTATAGTGCAGAAAACACTCGGATTTTCTTCCGCGATCCGCCGCAGGTTGGGAAAGCTGCGGACGCGCGAGGAGATGGAGACCATGAGGCCCACGCCTGCCTTCTCGGCGCGCTCCAGCGCGCCGGGCAAGTTCTCTTCCATCCCCTCGAAGTCGAGGTGGCAGTGGCTGTCGACGACGAGCATGGTCAGGCCTTGGCCACTTCTTCTTCGACGTAGCGCGGGAAGATCGGCTGCGGTGCTGGAAGCGGCGTTCCGGGCACCAAGCGCTTGTGAAGATCGGCGAAGCCGCGCGCGTTGTTGTCGATGCTCAAAAGTTGCAAAAGCGATGCTGCCGATGCCGGGATGTAGGGCTGGGCCATGATGCCGATCACGCGCAGGACTTCCGCCGTGACATAGAGGACCGTCTCCATCCTGGACGGATCGGTCTTCTTGAGGGCCCAGGGCTCCTGCCCGGCAAAGTAGCGGTTGGCGTCCGCCACGACACGCCAGATTGCATCGAGCGCCTTGTTGATGGCGTGCGTCTCATGCGCCTTGCGCGCCTCGGCGTGGATGGCATCGGCGGCGGCAAGGATGTCCTTGTCCGCCTCCGACAACGCGCCGCATTTCGGGACGACGCCGCCGCAGTTCTTGGCGATCATGGAGAGCGAGCGCTGGGCGAGGTTGCCGAGGTCGTTGGCGAGGTCGGCGTTAATGCGGTTGACGATGGCCTCGTGGCTGTAGTTGCCGTCCTGGCCGAAAGGCACCTCGCGCAGGAAGAAGTAGCGCGTCTGGTCGACGCCATAGGCCTTCACGAGGTCGGAGGGCGACACGACGTTACCGACCGACTTGGACATCTTCTCGCCGCGGCTGAACAGGAAGCCGTGGACCACCACCTGCTCCGGCACGGGGAGACCAGCGGACAACAGGAAGGCCGGCCAGTAGATGGCATGGAAGCGGGTGATGTCCTTGCCGATGACATGCGCGCTCGCTGGCCAAAATGCGGCGCGCGGTGCGTTGGTGTCCGGGAAGCCGGTGGCGGAGAGATAGTTGGTCAGCGCATCGACCCAGACATACATGACGTGCTTCGGATCGTCCGGAACCTGGATGCCCCAGTCGAAGGTGGTGCGGGAGACCGACAGGTCGTTGAGGCCGCGCTTCACGAAGGCGACGATCTCGTTCCGGTAGTGCTCGGGCGTGACGAAGTCCGGGCGCTTCTCGTAGAGCTCCAGCAGCTTGTCGGCGTAGGCCGAGAGACGGAAGAAATAGCTCTCCTCCTCCACCCATTCGACCGGCGTTCCGGTCTTGACGGCGAAGCGGCGGCCTTCGCGCTCCTCGATCTCGTCCTCGCCGTAATAGGCCTCGTCGCGGACGGAGTACCAGCCGGAATATTTGGACAGGTAGATGTCGCCGTTGGCGGCCATGCGGCGCCAGATTTCCTGGACGGACGTCTTGTGGCGCTCCTCGGTGGTGCGCAGGATGTCGTCGGCGCGGGCGTTCAGCTCATCGCCCATCTTCTCGAACTGGGCGGCGGTGCGGTCCGCCAGGGCCTGCGGGGTGATGCCCTCGCGCGCCGCCGTCTGCTGCATCTTCTGGCCATGCTCGTCCATGCCGGTGACGAAGAGCACGTCATAGCCGTCCAGCCGCTTGAAACGGGCGATGGCATCCGTCGCGATGCGCTCATAGGCGTGCCCGATGTGGGGCGCGCCGTTGGCATAGGGAATGGCCGTGGTGATGTAGAATTTCGGTTTCGACATGGGGACTCGATCAAAAATGGCGTCAGGAGGCCTTCAGAGCCTCTTCGAGGCGCATGAGCGCATCGGTGACCGTCTGGCGGCGGTCGAGGTTTAGGGCATCCGCCTGCCTGAGGGAAGAGTTGATGTCATCATGCGCGTGAGCCAGCGCTTCACCCCGTCCCTGCAACGCCGCCGCCCGGGCCTGTTCGGCCGTCCAGCCCACCAGCAGATCGCAGAAGATGAAATAATCCTCGGCGGATTCGCGGCCCGAGAACATGGCCGCGATTTCGACCGCGGTTGCGGGCGACAGCTTGGAACGCTTCAGGAATTCGGCGAAGGCAGCCGCACCCCTGGAGCCGATGAGGTCCAGCGCCTTGCCTGGACTGCCTTTCGAGAGATCCGCCGCCTGTGCGATGCCGCCCTCCTCCGCTTCCACCGCGCCCGGGGGAAGCCCGCGCAGGACCTTGAGCGTGTCGCTGCCCGAAAGCGGCTCCAGCGCCAAGTGCAGGCAGCGCGAGCGAATGGTGCGGAGCAGCCTGCCCGGCTGGTGGCAGACGATGAGGAAGATCGATTGTTTCGGTGGTTCCTCGATCAGCTTCAGCAGCGCATTGGCGGATGCCGCGTTGAGATCGTCCGCCGGATCGACGATGGCCACGCGCCAGCCGCCCGCGCCCGCGGTCTGGCCGAAGAAATTCTGCGCCTCGCGCGCGTCATCCACGGCGATTTCCGTCTTGAGCCGCTTGGCGCGCTGGTCCACCGCACGCTCGATCACCAGAAGGCCCGGATGCGCGCCCGCCGCCACCTGCCGGAACGCCGCCGACTCGGGCGCGATGTAGAGCGAGGAATGTGCCTTCGCCTTCTCTCCGGAGGGAACATGCAGCAGGAACTTGGCGAAGCGGTAGGCGAGCGTTGCCTTGCCGATGCCTTGCGGCCCGGAGATGAGCCAGGCGTGATGCAGCTTGCCCGATTGATGCGCCTGCAGCAGGCGCGCTTCCGCGGCTTTGTGGCCAATGAGGTCCGCCATGCGGCGCGGGTGCCAGGGAACGTCGCGCGGGTCCTTGAATTCCTCGGCCATCAGAGCACCCCGCTCACGATGGACCACACGTCCTCCGCCACCGCGCCGATATCCTGCCCGGCGTCCACGAGGCGGCAGCGCCTGGGGTCGCGCCGCAGGATGTCGAGGAAGCCCTCGCGCAGCTTCATGTGGAAGCCCAGGCCCTTGCGCTCATAGCGGTCCTCGGCGGCATGGTCGCCGCGCGTCCGGGCGCGGGCGAGGCCCAGGGCGGGGTCGAGATCGAAGATGAGCGTCAGTTGCGGGCGCGTGCCGCCCACGATGGCCTTTTCCAGCGCGTCGATGAAGGCGAGGTCACATCCGCCCGCATGGCCCTGATAGGCCCGCGTCGAATCCATGAAGCGGTCGCAGAGCACGACTCGCCCCGACGCGAGGGCGGGCCGGATGACTTGCTCCAGGTGCTGCTCGCGGGCGGCATAGTTGAGCAGCGCCTCAGACTTCGCCGTCCAGCGCGCGACGTCGCCCGAGACCAGAAGGGCGCGCACGGCTTCCGCCTCCGGCGTGCCGCCGGGCTCCCGCGTGGCCAGCACGTCGCGGCCCATCGTCTTCAGCCGTTCGGCGAGCATCCTGATCTGCGTGGACTTGCCGGAGCCCTCGCCCCCTTCGAAGGTGATGAAGGGTCCGGGCATCACGGGAGCTCCGTCATTCCGGCGAAGGCCGGGATCCAGCTACGCGCGGCCAAAGCTGGATGCCAGCCTTCGCTGGCATGACGGCCGCGAAAAGAACAAGCCGTCATCACTAGCTGCCGAAGATCATGATGAAGACGGAATCGACCGCCCGCGACCACATGGAGGGATCCGCCTCGACGGCCGCCGCCGTGACGACCGGCACATCGGCCACCGTGACGCCATCGACGATGAATCGAACCTTGCCCACCTCCTGGCCGGACGGGACCGGGGCCATCAGCGGGCCGTTGTAGGCGAGTTTCACCTCCGCCATCTCCTGTTCCTGCGCGGTCAGCGCCACCCGGACATTGCCGGCGGCGAGCAGCGGAACGCTGCGCTGCGTGCCACCCCAGACGCGGGCCTGGCCGACGCGGTCTCCCTTGGCATAGACGTCGACGCTGCGGTACTGGCGGAAACCCCAGTCGAGGAGGTTCTGCGCCTCCTGGCGGCGCTCGTTGATGCTCTTGAGACCGGCGATGACCATGATGAGGCGGCGCCCGTCGCGCTGGGCGGACCCGACGAGGCCGTAGCCCGCCTCCTTGGTGTAGCCCGTCTTCATGCCGTCGGCACCCGGATAGTCCTTCAGCAGCGGATTGCGGTTCTTCTGCAGGATCTTGTTCCAGGTGAATTCGGGGATCGAATAGTACTTGTAGTACTCCGGGAAATCGGTGGCGATATGCCGGCCGAGCGTGGCGAGGTCACGCACGCTCATGCGGTGTTCGGGATCGGGAAGGCCCGTGGCATTCCGGAACGTGGCGTTCTTGGCGCCCAGTTCGCGGGCGCGGTCCGTCATGCGCTGGGAAAAGGCGGATTCGCTTCCCGCCATGCCCTCGGCGATCACGATGCAGGCGTCGTTGGCGGACTGCACCACCACGCCCTTGATCAGGTCTTCCAGCCGGATCGAGGACTTGACCTCGGCATACATGGTGGACCCGCCGGAAACGGCGCCGCCCCGCCGCCAGGCATCCACGCTGACGGTGAATTGCTGGTCCAGCGTGAGCTTGCCGGCCTTGAGCGCCTCGAAGACCATGATCATGGTCATCAGCTTGCTCATGCTGGCGGGGGGAATGGGGGTGTCCGCGTCCTTTTCGTAGAGCACGCGCCCGGTGCGGGCATCGATGAGGATGGCGTGCGCGGCCTTCGACTCATAGGCCTCCTGCGCCATGGCGGCGGGAGCCGCCAACAAGATCGCGAGCAGGCACGCGATGATGCCGGTCCCGATAAGGCGACGCAGACGCATGAACATTTCCATATGCGCGAAACTACGGGGCTTTTGTCCGAAAATCAACGAACGGACGGCCTTCTCCCTGCCCGCCGGGCGCCTTCCCGGCGGGAGGCCGGGAGCAGATATGCTCAGGCGGGAAGGGCCTCGATCATCACGAAGGCGTGGGCATAGGGAAAATCATCGGTGATCGTGAGATGGATGCGCGCCCTATGGCCGGGGGGCAGCATCCTGTCCAGCTGGGCCTTCGCACCGCCGGTCAGGACCATGGTGGGCTTGCCCGAGGGTTCGTTCACCACGCCCATGTCCTTCCAGAACACCCCCGCACGGAAGCCGGTGCCCAGCGCCTTGGAGCAGGCTTCCTTGGCGGCGAAGCGCTTGGCATAGGAGGCGGCACGCTGGGCGCGCCGCTCCGACTTGGCGATTTCAATCTCCGTGAAGATCCGGTTGACGAAGCGCGCGCCGTAGTTGTTGAGCGTCTCTTCGATCCGCCGGATATCGATCACGTCGTTGCCGATCCCGAGGATCATTTGAGGCCGCGGCTCCCCGGCTTGACGGCGGGAATGGCGGCAAGGTCCGGCGGCAGCTGGTCTGCCTGGAAGGTGGGAATGTCGAGCCGGGTGAGTGCCGCCAGCGGCACGCCGATGTCCGCCTTGCCGCCCGAACGGTCGATCAGGCAGGCGGCGCCCACGGTGACGCCCCCCTCCTCGTTGATCCCCGCGATGCACTCGCGCGAGGAGAGGCCGGTGGTGACGATGTCTTCCACCATCAGCACGCGCGCGCCCTTCTCGATGGTGAAGCCACGGCGCAGCGTGAGCTTGCCGTCCACCCGTTCAAAGAAGATCGACGGCACGCCGAGTTGCCGGCCCATCTCATAGCCGACGACGACGCCGCCCATGGCGGGGGACGCCACGAGGTCGATGCCGGATGGCACCAGCGCCCTCACCTGTTCCGCGAGCGCCGCGCAGAGCCGTGCGGCCCGCTTCGGGTCCATCAGCACGCGGGCGCATTGCAGGTAGCGGCTGGAGTGCAGCCCCGAAGAGAGGATGAAGTGCCCCTCGAGCAGCGCGCCCGCGGCGCGGAATTCGTTCAGAACCTCGTCTTGCGTCATTCCCGTCCTATCCTGTCTTGCGGCTGACATCGCTCACCGCGGGCCGGGTGCGCAAGGTCGCCATGATTTCGTTGAGGTGCTTGAGGTCATGAACCTCGAGCGTGATGTCCACGTCGTAGAAGTCGCGCGCACCCTCGCGGGCGACCATCATGAGCTGGTCGATGTTGCCGCCGAGGTCGCTGATCACCTGCGTCACCTGCGCGAGCGAGCCGACCTCGTTGAGGATGGTGACGTTGAGGCGCGCCGGGAAGCGCTGGTCCTCGGCCCCCGTGTCCCAGGCGAGGTCGACCCAGCGTTCGGGCTGATTGTCGAACTGCTCCAGCGCCTTGGCGAAGATCGGGTAGATGGTGATGCCCTCCCCCGGCATGAGGATGCCGACGATGCGCTCGCCCGGCACGGCACCTGTCTCCGGCGCGATCTTGAGGGCCGTGGTGCGGGAAACGCCGCGCACCGGGACGGAGAGGTCCGGGTCCGCCGCCTTCTTCGCGGGCGCCCTGCGGCGGAGTTCCTTGAGCTTGGTGTCGTCGATGGTGAGGCCCATGGCCTTCATCAGGTCGATGGCGGAGAGTTCGCCCCGGCCGATGGCCGCCAGCGCGTCATCCGTGTTCTTGTGGCCAAGGCGCGGGATGGCGGCGGCGACGTCCTTCTCGGCATAGGACTTGCCGAGCTTGGCCAGCATCTTCTCGACGATCTCGCGGCCGAGCCCGGCGAACTGCTTGCGGGCCGCGGCGCGCGTGGCGCGGCGGATGGCGGCGCGGGCCTTGCCGGTGATGGCGAGGCCCTCCCAGGCGGCGGGCGGCGTCTGCGCGTCGGAGCGGATGATCTCCACCTCGTCGCCGTTCGCAAGCTCGGTGACGAGCGGCGCATGGCTGCCATTGACCTTGGCGCCAACGCAGGAGTCGCCCACGGAGGTGTGGACCGCATAGGCGAAATCGATGGGGGTGGCGCCCTTCGGCAGCGCGATGAGCTTGCCCTTGGGCGTGAAGCAGAAGACCTGGTCGTGGAAGAGTTCGAGCTTGGTGTGCTCCAGGAACTCGCGCGGGGATTCGCCCTCCTGCAGCATTTCCACGAGGTGGCGGAGCCAGCGGTAGGCGTTGGACTCGGCGGCGGGCGCGCGGAAGCCGTCGAGCGCCTCCTTGGCGTCCGGCGCGTCCTTGTAGATGTTGTGCGCCGCAACGCCGCGCTCTGCGATCTCATGCATCAGGCGCGTCCTGATCTGCATCTCGACGCGCATGTGATGGGGGCCGATGACGGTGGTGTGGATCGAACGGTAGTCGTTCTGCTTCGGCGTCGAGATGTAGTCCTTGAAGCGGCCCGGAACGGCGCGATAGGTGCGGTGGATGATGCCGAGCGCCCTGTAGCACTGGTCCACGGTGCCGACGATGACGCGGAAGCCGAAGATGTCGGAGAGCTGGCCCAAGGAGAGGAGCTTTCGCTCCATCTTGCGGAAGATCGAATAGGGCCGCTTCTCGCGGCCATAGACCTCCGCCTTGATGCCGTTCTCGACCAGCTTCTGGGTGAGTTCCTGCTCGATCGACTTGAGGATGCCGCCCGACTCCGCGTGGAGCTTGGCGAGCCTGTCGAGGATGATCTTGTTGGCGGCCGGGTTCAGCACCTGGAAGGCGATGTCCTCGAGCTCGTCCCTGACCGCCTGCATGCCCATGCGGCCGGCGAGCGGCGCGTAGATGTCCATCGTCTCCTGGGCGATGCGCACGCGCTTTTCGGGCTTCACGTGCTCCAGCGTGCGCATGTTGTGCAGCCGGTCAGCCAGCTTCACCAACAGCACGCGCACGTCGCGCGACATGGCGAGCAGCAGCTTGCGGAGGTTCTCGGCCTGGGCGGCTTCCTTCGTCACCAGGTCGAGCTTGGCGATCTTGGTCAGCCCGTCGACCAGCGAGGCGATGGTGGGGCCGAATTTTTCCTCGATCTCCTGGTGGGTCGCCTCCGTGTCCTCGACCGTGTCGTGAAGCAGCGCCGCGGCGATGGTGGCCGAGTCGAGCTTCATCTCGGTGAGAATGGCGGCGACTTCCAGCGGATGGTTGAAATAGGCCTCGCCCGAGGCCCGCTTCTGGTTGCCATGCGCCTTCATGGCATAGACATAGGCGCGGTTGAGGAGATCCTCGTCCGCATCGGGGTCATACTTGGTGACCCGCTCGACCAGTTCATATTGGCGCATCATGGCGGTAATCTTAGGACAAAAAAGGCCGGACTCCAGAGGTCCGGCCTTGAAACTTCACAAATTGCTTCGGAATCAGTAGCCGTTGCGCTGGCTGCCGGGGCTTTCGGCCGGGGGCATGCCCTCAAGGCCGCGGAGCAGGTCCTCTTCCGTCATCTGCTCCATCTCGGGAGCATCCTCAACGGCAGAGGCGGCGTCGTTGACGACGCTCATGTCGCCCGACTGCTGGATGAGCGGCACTTCGGTCGCTTCCGGCTCGTCCACTTCCACATGCTTCTGCATGGAGTGGATGTATTCCTCGCGCAGGTCCTCCGGAACGATGGTCTCGTCCGCGATCTCGCGCAGCGCCACGACGGGGTTCTTGTCGTTGTCGCGCTCGACGGTGATGGGGGCTCCCTGCGAGATGGTGCGGGCGCGGTGGGCGGCCAGCAGCACCAGTTCGAAGCGGTTCGGAAGCTTGTCGATGCAGTCTTCAACGGTGACGCGCGCCATGGGGCTCGTGCACTCCTTTTGAATTGAACGGAATTTCGCGCTCTTAGGCGTATTTTGCGGCCAAATCAAGCCCGCGCTTGACTTATCGGGAAGCGCGGTTCTCAACTCTCTCGTATGGCCAACAGTTCCGAGGAACGCCCCAATACCATCCCCTGGCCGCCGCTGATCTACGGCGGTGCGGCCTTGGTCGCGCTGGGGTTGCAGTGGGTCATGCCCCTGCCCTGGCCGGGCGGAGCCTCCCGGATCGTGCTGGCGGCAATCGGCCTCTGCCTCGCCTGCGCGGCGATCGCCCTCGACGTTACCGCCGCCCTCGCCTTCCGCCGGCACCGCACCACCATCCTGCCGCACCGGGGCGCCACGGCGCTGATCACCGAAGGCCCCTTCGCAAAGTCGCGGAACCCGATCTACGTGGCGAACACGCTGCTCGTGGCCGGGGCCGGCCTGCTCTTCGGCATCGCGTGGCTGCTCCTCGCCGCCCTGGCGGGCGCGCTGCTCACGCAGAAACTCGCCATCGAACGCGAGGAACGCCACCTCGCCGCCCGCTTCGGCCGCGATTGGGACGACTATGCGGCGCGCACCCCGCGCTGGCTGTTCTGGCGCTGATCACCGCACCAGCCACAGCGCCGCGAGGCCGAGGAAGGCGAAGAAGCCGACGACGTCCGTGACGGTCGTCACGAAGGTGCCCGATGCCACGGCGGGGTCGATGTCGAAGCGGTCGAGCGTCAGGGGCACGAGGATGCCGGCGAGCGCGGCGGCGAGCAGGTTGATGACCAGCGCCGCGCCGATGATCAGGCCCAGCTGGTCCGAGCCGAACCAGGCCCAGGCGAAGAGCCCCATGATGAGGGCGAAGAGCAGCCCGTTGATGAGGCCCACCGCGCATTCGCGCAGCGTGAAGCGCATGGCGTTGGCGGGGCTCAGGTCGCGCGTGGCCAGCGCGCGCACGGCGATGGTCATGGTCTGGGTACCGGCATTGCCGCCCATGGAGGCCACGATGGGCATGAGCACGGCGAGCGCCACCATCTGCTCGATCGTCGCGTCGAAGTGCGAAATCACCCAGGAGGCGAGCACGGCGGTAAGCAGGTTCACGAACAGCCATGCGAAGCGCGAGCGGGTTGTCTCGATCACGGTGGTGCTGATCGTCTCCTCCGCGCCGACGCCGCCCAGGTGCAGCACCTGCTCGCCCGCCTCCTCCTGGATCACCTCCACGATATCGTCGGCCATCAGCGTGCCGATCAGCCGGCCCGAGTCGTCGGTCACGGCGGCGGAGACGAGATTGTACTTGTCGAAGCGCCAGGCGACGTCGGACTGCCCGTCGGTGGCGCGGAAGACCGTCTGCTCATCATCCATGATGGCCTCGATCTTCTTTTCCGGCGCCTGGCGGAGAAGGCGCGAGACGGGCACCGTGCCGACGAGGTGGAAGGCCGTGTCCACCGCATAGATCTCGATGAACTGTTCCGGCAGGTTCTTTTCGGAGCGGATGTAGTCCAGCGCCTGACCGGCGGTCCAGGACTGGGGAACCGCCACGAATTCCGTCTTCATCAGGCGGCCGGCGGTCGCCTCCGGATAGTCCAGGGCGCGGGCGAGCGCGGCGCGGTCCTCCTTCGGCATCTTCGCCAGGATCTCGCGCTGGTCGTCGCGCTCAAGGTCCTCGATGAGGTAGAGCGCGTCGTCCGTGTCCAGCTTCTTGATGGCGGATGCGATGACGTCGTTGGGCAGCGCCTCCATCAGCTCGTCGCGCACGCCCTCGTCGAGTTCGGCCAGCGCTTCCGCGTCGAAGCCGCGGCCGAGCGCGGTGATGAGGCGCACGCGGTCCGGCTGGTCCAGCGCCTCGATGACGTCGGCGAGGTCGGCGGCGTGGAGGTCCCGCGTGAGCGCGCGGCTCGCCTTCTGCTCGCCCCCATCCAGCGTCTCCACGATGCGCGCGACGAAGGCCGCGTCGATCACGCCCCAGTCGTCATGCGTCCTGATGTTCTGGAGATCGCTCATGGAGGGAACCTCAAACGCATTCGCCGCACGCATGCAAGGTCAAACCGTCGTCTCAAATAGCAAAGGCCGCGTCCGGGGACGCGGCCTTGCTGGGCCGGACACTGTTCCGGCCTCCGTCTTCCGCGCCTGGCACCCAGTACATCCGTGGTATGCCGGAACGCGAGAAGAGATTCTCTGATGTTTAGGCGGTGCGAAGCTGGTCAGCCGAGGCCTTGCCGCTCCGCCGGTCGGTGACGATCTCGTAAGAGACCTTCTGCCCGTCCTTGAGGCCGGGCAGCCCTGCCCGCTCCACCGCGCTGATGTGGACGAACACGTCGGGACCGCCCGACGACGGCTGGATGAAGCCATAGCCCTTCTGGGCGTTGAACCACTTCACGGTACCTGTCTGCACGTGAGTTCCTTTCGGGACCGCCTGAGCGGCGTGCCCACGGCACAGCGCCTCTCAAATTTGCCGGTGATGGTGCTGGATATCAGGAGCACTCGCGCCCGGGGGCACGGCCGTGAGCCGGCTGGCGACCGATTGGCCTCCATATGGGCACACCCTCCCTCGTTTGCAAGCTGTGCCCGCCGATAATGCGAAACACAGGAAAAGGTTCCAGCACCCCCGGCCTATTCCTGCGGGAACCAGGCAACGCCGCGCGCGTTCTCGTTGGCGGAGACGCGCATGGAGACGCATTGGGAGATTTTCAGGATGAACAAGATGCCCGTCCAGAAGCGGCCGCCCCGCACCGAAGAGCAAATCGACGAGACCATCGACGAGTCGTTCCCGGCCAGCGATCCGCCGTCCTACTCGCGGACGGCCCGCTCCGGCGCCCCGCCGCGCGGCGAGAAACTGAACCAGGTGCCTTGCGAGGAAGAGGACGCGGGCAAGGAAAAGGACAGTAAGGAATGAGTTTCACCGCTGCGCAGGAAAACCGGACGGCACCGCATACCCAGCCGGAGGAGGAATCCGCCCCGTCTGCCCGTGAAATCAAGTACCGGCACGACGCTGCGAACTACATCGCCGCCATGCTGGCCGAACTCCGGCAGATCGCCGGAAAGGCCAGCTTCGAGAAGCTCGTGACCTCCCTGGACGCCGCCTATTACGAGGCTTACTCCGCCACGGGTTCCCGCAAACCGGCCGCGGCTGCCGAGCCTGAAAAAATTTCACCCGCCCGGGAACAAACCGGATCTTGACCCCGTTTGGGTGGGCTTGTCTCTCTCGAGGCTAAGATTGAATGTTCCGGCCGCTTCTGTGGATTGCCCCCCGGCGGAGGCGGCCGGACATTCTGATCTCCCTGCGGAAACCCGCACAGAGGGGCACCGTCGTCCACGTCTACTGATCCCACACACACCTTACCCGTTCCGGCAGTGGCGCGCTGGCCTCACACGGTGTAGAGAGCAGCCGTCCTGTCGGGCGGGCGTGGCGGAACGGTAGACGCAGCGGACTTAAAATCCGCTTTCCCCTGGAAGTGTGGGTTCGATTCCCACCGCCCGCACCAGGCGCGCAGGAACCGGCGCGTGGGCATCGGGGTTCCTGAGGAACGGCAGTTCACAGGAGGTGCTTCGTGGAAACCTTCTACTCTTGGGAAATGCTCTTCCCCATCGGCACGCTGATCCTGCTGATCGCCCTCGTCTATGGCCTGATGCAGTACCGCAAGCGCAACCGCGCGAATGAAGAGATCGCGCAGAAAGTCGTGCGGGACCGCTATGAACACCCCGAAAAGTGGAGCAAGTGACGCCCCAGGGGCGCGAGTTGTGAGAACTTCCGCACACTGACGTAATTACGCGCCTCCATCGCCTGATTCTTTGCGCGAGCGCGACATGGTGAGGCCCCTTTTCTCCTGTCTTTGGGACCCAAAGAGGGACCTGATCCATGAAATTGATCGAAGTCGTGGTGCTCATGGGGGCGCACTGCATCAGCCCGGTCCAGAACACCGAGGCGATCACCGAAGCGGCCAAGGTGCAATGCGCTGTGGTCGTCGAGAAGGATGCGGAGGAGAAGACCGTGAGGGTCATTCCTGCCGGAGCCTCCACCCATCCGCAGGTGGTCGCCGTGATCGAGCGCTTCAACGCCGATCTGGGTGCGGGATCGCGAATCGAACCTGCTTTCGCGCCCCCGGGCAACGTACCGGTGAAACGCGCCAGACCACTGGCGGGCGCAATGCCCGCACAGGAAGAGGAGCCTGCGGGCGGCGCGGCCGAAACGGTGGCGCCGCAAAGGGATGCCGCAGTCGAAGAGGAAAAAGCCGGACCGGCTGAAAAGCCCAACAAGCCCGCTGCCCCCCGCAAGGCCCAGAGCAAGACTTCAGGCGAGCAGAAGACGAAGACTGCGGACAAGCGCAATTCGGAGTGCCGGGGGTCGGCGGTGCCAAAATGGTACACGACGCCGGAAGGCAGGAAAAAGTACCGTTGCGTCCGGCCGGATTAGGCCGTCACGCCAACGACACCACAAAGCCCTGCTCATTGCGGGGCTCTTTTTTTGAAACCATCGTGTGGGAAGAACGATGGTGCGGCCAAGAGGACTCGAACCTCCACGGTGTTACCCGCTAGCACCTCAAAGCCTCTGCACCATTGATATCATTAGGTATTAGTTGTCACACACCTAAGAAATCAGTGCAGATTTGTCACGAGCAAAGCATCTTGCCAGCCCTTGTGACACCCTTAAATTTGACCTTAGGACAAATCCAATTGTACTTGGACGAATACTAGGTCAGAGCCGCGAGTTGTCACAAAAGTTGTCACAGGCACACTTGCGACAACCACTGACGCTCTTCGAGATGTCGGCCGGAGAAACAAAAGACCTTGTAAGCTACTGACCTACAAGGCTCTTTTTATTGGTGCGGCCAAGAGGACTCGAACCTCCACGATGTTACTCGCTAGCACCTCAAGCTAGTGCGTCTACCAATTCCGCCATGGCCGCACGCCATCTCGTTGGTGGCGCGGTGTCTAACAGGCGTTCCCCCATTAATCAACCCCTTTCCGGAACATCTTTGCGGTGCGTCCGTGGTGAATCCTTCCCTACCTGGAAACCCAGCATTTGCGGGCCTTTCTGAACGCGATGTCAAATCCTGACCGCTAGTGTGGGCACAACGGGAAAACGGGATGGGGCGTCACATGAGGATCACGACGGTGCTGGCGATGGCCGCTCTGGGAATCGTGTTCGGAACCGGGGCAGCTTTCGCGGCCGGCTTCCCGGGCGACGCTCAGGCCGAGGGAGATCAACGCTTCGCGGTGGCTTCCGCGGAAGCCCTTCCGCCGGTCGGCTTCGTCAATTTTTGCGCCAGGAACCCTGAGGATTGCCTCAGCCGGGGCCGCCGCACCCTGCCCGTGGTGATGTCGGGCGAACGCTGGCGGGCCGTCAATCAGGTCAACAGCTATGTCAACGCCAAGGTGGCCCCGATGAGCGACCAGGCGCTCTACGGCGATGCGGAGTATTGGTCCTACCCCTCTCACGCCGGGGATTGCGAGGACTATGTGCTGATGAAGAAGCGGTACCTCGAGAAGATGGGGTTCCCCCGCTCCAGCCTGCTCATCACGGTGGTGCTGGACGAACGGAACGAGGGCCATGCGGTGCTCACCCTCAGGACCGGAGAGGGCGATTTCGTGCTCGACAACCGGCGCAACGACATCCGCCACTGGGCGGACCTCGATTACGTGTTCCTGAAGCGCCAGTCCGAGCGCGACCCGCGCGCTTGGGTGACACTCGGCAGCGGGAACACGCACGACTCGGCGGCGCTGGCTGGCCCTCCGCAAGGGCGCGGCGCGGACTGACGACTCGCCGGAGGAGAGTTCTGCCCGGTCGGCGTCCCCTCACCATCCCCACCAGACCGGGCCAATGGAGCCGGCGCAGCCCACCCTGTGCCGGCTCCACCTATTGTTCGGAAGACCGAAGGTTGTTAATATCTTGTTAATGCCAGCCGGGCTCCGGCCTCGACTCACTGGCGGAATCAGGGGTATCTGATTTTGATACCCATGCTACATGCGTGGTTTTGCGTAGCCTGATCGGAAACAAATCTGCATTTCATCAGTAGTTATACTTATCGTACTGCGGAGTTTCCGCATCCCATCCCGCCAAAGCACGACTTACCATTGTGTCAGCTCTTACATGAGGTGAAACAATGGATACGATCAACAGCAGGGCCCCTTCCAGCGCATCGGTCTTCGAGGCTTCCAGCAAGGAGCCGCAGCTGGCGATTGCCTATGCGGTCGAGGAAATCGATGAGCTCCTCATCAAGTACCGTGAAAGCCACGACGTTCTAGACCGCATGGCGCTTCTCACCGAGATCGAGGCGCTGCGCCGTTTCGTGCTGGTTCGCGGCGCTCTTGTGAAAGGTCTTCTGCAGCCGGGCCGCTCCGACAGCCGCCCGATGGGCCAGCAGCTTTGCGAAGTGCTCCAGAGCATGATCGGCGACGTTCCGAACCTGGTGAAGTCTTGCTCGCTGCAGGGCGCGCGCAACATGGAACGCGACACCCGCCGGGCCATTGCTTCCCTGAATTTTATTGGAAGCCTGAACCCGGCATTTATTTGAAAACGAATTGAAATCGTTTGCTAATCAGCCTTGCGGTGGGCCCATTCCGGCCAGCACCGCAAGGCGCACCAGCGAAGCCGTGTTCGAGATCCCGAGCTTCTGAAGCACATTCGCCCTGTGAGCCTCGACCGTCCGCTGGCTGACGGACAGCGCTTCCGCGATCTGCTTGCTCGACCGTCCAGCCACAATCGCATCAACGATCTCGCTTTCACGGTCCGTCAGCATGCGCAGCATGCGGCGTGCTTCGCGAATGCCCTCCGCCGCCTGCGCCGAATCGCGCGCCTTGGCGATGGCCGTCTCGATCGAGGACAGCAGCTCGGTTGGCTCATAAGGCTTTTCGACGAAGTCGGCCGCGCCAAGCTTCATCGCCTGCGTGGCGGTGCGCACGTCGCCATATCCCGTGATCATGATCTTGGGAAAGGAATGTCCCTCCTCCGCCAGCCTCGAGATGAGGGTGGTGCCCAGCGTCGCACCCAGATTGTAGTCGATCAGGGCGCAGTCGACAGGGTGGCTGCGGGCCTGGACCAGCGCGCTCGCCGGATCGTAACTCACACACGTTCGATAGCCTGACGCGCCAAGCATGTTGGCGAGGGACTGCGCAAAACCGCGGTCATCGTCGACGATCATGATTGTCTTGCCGATCATGGAACACTGCTTTCTTTTGCAAGCGGAACGATAAACTTGAAGATGGCGCCGGACCCTTCACGGTTTTCCCAAGACAGGGAGCCGCCCAGCGTGGCGGCGATGCGCTGGCATATGGCGAGGCCGAGCCCCATGCCGCCGCGCGCCGATTTCGAGAACGGAGCGAAGAGGGTTTTTGCCGCGTCCGGAGAGACACCGGTGCCATAGTCGGCCACGGCGATCTCGGCGGATCCATCGCGAAGCGTCACCTTCACCTCGGCCCCGGAGTGACCCGCGGCCGAGGACGCGCTGAGCGCGTTCTTGAGAAGATTCACGATGACCTGGCCGATCAGCGGCAGCGACCCTGTGACGACCGCCCGTCCCTCCAAGCCGTTGACCGTGATCGGAGGCGGAGGATCGGCGCCGATGGTGACGAGCCGGACCGAGTGTTGGATAGCTTCATGGATCTCGCATGTGCCGGAATCCTGCGGATCCTGCGGGCCCATGCGGCGCACGTTGCGGACGACCTCGATGGCGCGGTCCACCTCCTCGCCCAGATGGTCGGTGATGGCGCGGTGCTCGTCGCTTCCCTGCCGCAGATTGAGGGAAACCTTCAACGCATAGATGTAATTGCGGATGGCCGCGAGCGGCTGGCTGATCTCGTGCACGATGCCGCCCGAGATCGCCGCATAGGCGAGGAGCCTGCTCGCCTCGGCGATGCGCGAATCGTACTCGTCCCGCCGGATTGCGGCTTCTTCTTCCACGGTCACGTCTGCAACAGTCACGATGACCGAAGCATCCTCCGCATCGTCCTCGATGTCGACGGTCCGATGAAGATCGCTGCGGAATTTTCGGATGACAAAATGGCGCGTTCCGCCATCGGACTTGATGTGAACCTTGCGAAGGCCCGACAGGCCGTCGCTCCGCGACTCGTTCGGTTCCTGCAGCAGCGACCTGATCTGGCCGAGGAGGCTGTGCTCTTCGTCGGCAGGCTGCAGCAGGGCGGCGCCGCTCGCGGCGCGCGGCCCCAGCAGCGCCAGCGCGCGAGGGTTGGAATAGAGCACGTGTCCCTTCGGGCCCAGCCCCAGGATCGCGGCGTCGACCGAGCGCAATATGGCGTTCTGCGTTGCCAATTGCATGGTCAGTTCGCGGCCAGCCTTGCGCAGCTTGCGGGTAATGCGGAACACGAACACACCGAGCGCCAGCAGCGCCAGCAGAAGCACCTCGAGTGCCGCCAGGTAGAAGAGAATCGCCTGGCTTTGCGACGTCCGCCTCTCGGCCTGGATCCGGCGGTTGAGGTTCGACATGTCGAGCATCAGCTCACGGATCAGGCGCGCATCTGCACGGAGCTGGCGGAGCAGCGCATCACGCCCGCCCACGCTGTCAATGTGTGCAAGCAGGCGGTCCGTCAGCTGCGCCGACTTGAAGAGCGCCGTCAGGCTTTCCCCGATCATGCTCCCCCTCACCGAGGCGAGCATGGGCGCATCGCGCACGAGGAGCACGCGGCTCAGATAGATGTCGCCGCGCAGGCGGATCTCATCGATGCCTTCACCTTTCTCGGCAGCCATGAGCAGGCGCTGGTGCTCGAAGCCGAGCTGAAAGATCACCCAGCCGGAATCATCCTCCGGCGCCTTGAGATCATGGATTTCGGAATAGACCAGAAACCCGATCAGCGCCGCAACGGTTGCAAGCGCACCCATGCCGAAAAAATAGGCGATGGTCCAAACCCTGAAGGAGGACTTGCTTCGCCACGAAAGGGATAGAAACATCAGATTTTCCGGCTACTTCACCGTAATCCGGGCGACCTGCCAGACAGACTGTGCAAACCGGTATTCAACACTCAGCGCCGGATTGTCCGTGAAGGGGAAAACGACGAACAGAGGCCCCTTCTCGCGCACCGGCATGTATTCGCCATTGCGCTTGTAAGCCAGCACGATGTCGATCGTCCGCGTGTCCGCGACGTCGAGGCTGGCGCGAAAATCGTTCAGCGCGGTGATGCTGAGAACGGTTCCATTCGCTTCGAGATAGTGGAGAAGGTCGCGGAAAAGGACGCCCTCATAGGTCACGACGCCCTGCTCCCAGGGATTCTGTGTCTTCACCTGGGTTTTCGGCAACGCCTCGAGCATGGCCATGTCGAAGCGCGTCTCGAGCCCCGAATTGCATTTCCGGATTTGCCCCTCCACCGTGAGGATGACATTCCCCGTCGGCTGCGGAAGGCTGCAAATGGCAAAGGCCGTGCCAGCCCATGCAAACTGGAACAGCATCATTGCCGCCATGAGCAAGGTTTTCATATACCGTCCCCTCATCCCCCGCCGGCCGCACCGGCACGGGTTCGTTCATGTCTTCACTTAATTGATTTCTGGCCGACCAGGCACTGAAAACGATTGGTGCGTGTAATAAGCATAATTACGGAAAACATTGCAACTCGAAAAGCATGTCTCACTACAATTTTTGCATGATAGCAGGCTCACAAAGTAACTGTAAATTGCACAATCTGCGGCTGGTACATCCAGCGGGAGCCGGGGTGTCTTTTGCCTTCCGAAGGGCGTTGCGCGGAGCCCGGCAGAGCCCTAGAATTGTACGATAATTGCGGGGAATTTGATGGATAAGCGGCGGAACAAGGCGGTCCGCACCGCGCGGCGGGCACCGGGCAGCCGCGTTCACGCGGAACTCGCCGCCGGAATCGGCCGGCTGATTCTGGACGGCACCTACCCGCCCGGCAGCCTGCTGCCCAATGAGGCGGAGTGGGGGCGGCAATTCCGCGCCAGCCGCACGGCGGTTCGCGAGGCCATCAAGACGCTGAACGGCAAGGGCCTGCTGGTGTCCCGCCCCAAGATCGGGTCCCGGGTTGAGCCCCGCGACCGCTGGAACCTGCTGGACCGGGACGTGATGGCCTGGCACCGGGCCGCCATGGACGAGAAGACCTTCCTGATCTCGCTGCAGGAGGTGCGCCGCATCCTGGAGCCGGGTGCGGCAGTGCTGGCCGCCCGGAGGCGCAGCACGGCTCAACTCGCCGCATTGGAGGGTGCTCTGGAGGCGATGCGCACCGCCGCGGACCCCCGCAGCATGGTGGAGGCCGACGTGCGGTTCCACCTCTGCCTGCTGTCCTGCGCCAACAACGAGCTTCTGGCCCCCTTCGGCATCATCATCGAACAGGCGCTCGCGAGCATGTTCGACTACACCACGCGGAACACGGCCAAGCCTGAGCACATCCTGCCGTTACACACCAATGTGGTGATGGCGATCGCGGCGCAATCGGCGGAGGGGGCCCGCAGGGCGATGGCGGCTCTCCTGGACGATACGGACGAGATTCTCGGCACGACGCCGGACGCGAGGATCAGGCTGGCGTGAGGCCCCTGGCGTAGTGCTGCCAGTTCCGGACATAGCCCTCCGCCGATTTTGTGAGCCTGGCGATGGCTTCCTCGTTGAGTTCGCCCATGATCTTGCCGGGCTGGCCCATGACGAGCGAGTTGTCGGGGATGACCTTGCCCTCGGTGATGAGCGCGTTGGCCCCGATCAGGCAGTTGCTGCCGATCTTGGCGCGGTTCAGGATCACCGCCCCCATGCCGATCAGCGTGTTCTCGCCGATCGTGCAGCCATGGAGGATGGCCTTGTGGCCAATCGTGCAGTTGCGCCCGATGACGAGTTCAAGACCGGGATCGGTGTGCAGCACGGCGCCATCCTGCACGTTGGAGTTCTCACCCAGCGTGATGAGCTCGTTGTCGCCGCGGATCACCGCGCCGAACCAGACACTCGCCATGCGGTCCAGCTTCACCTTGCCGATCACGGTGGCGTTCGGAGCAATCCAGAAGGCCCCCTCCTCCGGTAGATCCGGTGAGACGCCGTCAAGCGCATAGACACTCATGGGCAGGGCCTTCTCAGTCCTCGAGGTCGAATTCGAGGATTGCCATCGAGAAGTTGTAGGAGAGTTCGCCGTCTTCCTCGTCGCGGAAGATCACGCCGACGAATTCCTCGCCAATATAGACTTCGGCGGAGTCGCTCTTCTGCGGCCGCTTCCTGACGCTGAGCGAAGGCAGCTCGAACTTGGCGCGCAGGAACTTCGTCAGCTTGGCGATTTCATCGGGTTTCAAGGCGGCCTCTCCGGTTGGGTGTGAGGGCCCGTCTAGCCCTTATCCTCGGACGTCGCAACCGGCTCCACATTGTGGTCCATGGCGCGGGCGGGCTCCGTGCAGCCGGCATAGCCGACGACCTTGGCGGGCACACCCGCAACGGTCGTGTTTGCCGGAACGTCATGCAGCACCACCGAGCAGGCGGCCACGCGCGAGCAGTTGCCGATCTCGATGTTGCCGAGGATCTTGGCCCCCGCCCCCACCAGCACGCCGCGGCGGATCTTGGGGTGGCGGTCGCCCGCCTCCTTGCCGGTTCCGCCCAGCGTGACGCCCTGCATGATCGAGACATTGTCCTCGATCACGCAGGTTTCGCCGATGACGATGTCATGCCCGTGGTCGATCATGATGCCCTTGCCGATGCGGGCGCCCGGGTGGATGTCGATGGAACTGATCACCGAAAGCCTGCTCTGCAGGTAATAGGCGAAGTCCTTGCGGCCCATGTTCCAGAGGCGATGCGCCATGCGGTGCGTCTGGATCGCCTGGTAGCCTTTGAAATAGAGCAAGGGATCAATGTAGCGGTGGCAGGCCGGGTCACGGTCGAAGGTGGCGATGATGTCTGCGCGCGCCGCGTGCCCGATCTCGGGTTCCTCCTCGATCGCGTCATTGAAGGCATGGACGATCAGGTCCGCGCCGATGTCGGCGTTCCCCAGGCGCTGGGCAAGGCGGTGGGTGAGCGCCTCCTCGAACGTGTCATGGTTGAGCACCAGGGAGAAGATGAAGCCGCCCAGCGCCGGCTCATGGCGGGCGATTTCCTCGGCCTCCTCGCGGATACGGTTCCAGACGGGATCGATCTTGCCAACGGACTGTGTCTTGGCGGCCTGACGCATCTTCATACTCCCTGTCCGCTGCCAGCGGCTCAAAGCAGCACTATACCGCAGTTGCAGCATCAAGGGTATCCCATCCCGTCTTGTCGAGCGGGCCGGCCTATTCTAAAGAAGTTTTTATGTTTCCGCTTCCCTCCCCCACGCCCTTCATTCAGGCTTTCATCGACGGTTCAACCGGTTGGCTGGTCCTGAACCGCCCGGAGCGGCGCAATGCGCTGAACGGGGAGATGTGGGCCGCGATTCCGCCGCTTATGAAATCTCTTGATGAGAACCCTGATGTCCGGGCGATCGTCATCGGCGGCGCGGGCGGGGAAGCCTTCGCGGCCGGGGCCGACATTTCCGAATTCGGAGAGGCCCGGAACGACGCGGCCGCCGCCGCGCGGTACGAACGGTTGAACGGCGAAGCCTTCGCGGCGATCCGCGGGGCCTCGAAGCCCGTCATCGCCATGGTGAACGGCTTCTGCATCGGCGGCGGGCTGGCCATCGCCCTGGCGGCGGACCTGCGAATTGCCGATTCGTCCGCCCTGTTCGCCCTGCCGCCCGCGCGGCTGGGCCTCGCCTATCCGCTGGACGGCCTCAAGGATTTGGTGGCGACGATCGGCGCGCCTGCGGCGAAGGACATGATCTTCACCGCCCGCCGCGTGAAGGCGGAGGAAGCGGTGAGGCTCGGCCTCGTCAATCGCCTTGCCGCCGATCTCGAGGGGGAAACGCGCGCACTCGCCGCCGAGATCGCCGAAGGCGCCCCCTTCACCCTCACCCATGCGAAGCGGGCCATCGACTTCATCACAGAGCGCCCGGGGCATGAGGACGACGCGGAAGTCGCGTGGCTCGGCGCCCGCTGCTTCGACAGCGCCGACTATGCCGAAGGCCGCGCCGCCTTCGCGGAGAAGCGGAAACCGGTTTTCCGGGGGGCGTAGCCGAAGGCCCTCATCCGCCTTTCGGGCACCTTCTCCCACCTGCGGCGGGAGAAGGAAAAAGGACGTTGGCCTTCTCCCGCGCGAGGTTACGCGAGGAATTCCAGCACCGCGTCCTTGTAACCGCGGTCTCCTACGGCGTTCATGTGGTTGCGGCCGGGCAGCGTCACGCCCCTGGCGCCGGGGATGGCGTCAACGAGGGTCTGGACGTCGCCCGCCACGTCGTCCTTCTCGCCGGCCACGACCAGCACCGGCACGCGGATCTTCGCCAGTTCCTCTGCCGTGATCTTCTCCCGCGAGGAGCGGATGCAGGCGGCCAGCGCCTTGAGGTCGCTTTTCGTCTGCTCGGCGAAGATCCGGAAGGCCCGGGCGCCCATGTCCGCGACGTCGGTCCGGCTTTCGGCCTCCAAGGCCCGGGCGATGGCCTCCGCCCCGCCTACACCGGTGATCATGCGCGAGGCCAGCCCCGCGAAGACCGCCCGCCTGACGCGTTCCTGATGGGCGATCGTCAGGAAGGCCGAGACGCGGGCCCCCATGGAGTAGCCCATCACGTCCGCCTGGGCGATGCCGAGGTGGTCCAGCAGGTGGCGGGCGTCCTCCGCCATTTCGGCGGCGGGGTAGAGGGCGGAATCATAGAGCTTCTCGCTCTCCCCGTGGCCGCGATGGTCGAAGGTGATGACGCGGCGTCCCGCCTCGGTGAGGGTCTTAACCCAGCTCGTGTCCCACCAGTTGACGCGGCCGGTGGAGGCGAAGCCATGGATGAGCAGGATGGGGAAGCCCTCCCCGGCGGTCTCATAGGCGATCCCGACGCCGCCCGAATTGAATTTGTGCATGGCCGCGAACATATGCTAATCGCCCCCCGAGACAAGCATTTCGAGGACGACATGGCATCGGGCGCTACGCCGCATTTCCAGAACCAGATGGGGCTTCCGTCTATCGAGGTGGGTGCGAAGGAGTTCATGTGCATCGGAGCCCCTCCGCCCTTCGACCATCCGCACATCTTCATCGACATGGGCGCGGACACGGAAACGATCTGCCCTTATTGCTCGACGCTCTACAAGTTCAACCCCGCGCTCCGGGCGGACGAATCGATCCCCGCCCAGGCCGCCTGGACCGACAAGGCTGCCTGACGGGCTCACCATTGCGGAAGCCCGCCGCGCGGCACTGGCTGCGCAGGGCTTTACCTATCCAGACCGGACGAAGACGGTGACCTGGGCCCACATGGCCCAGATGATCCGCCGTATCAACCTGCTGCAGATCGACAGCGTCAACGTCCTCTGCCGCTCGCATTACCTGCCCCTGTTTTCGCGGCTCGGGGCCTACCCCCGGTCTAGCCTCGACGCGCGGAGCTTCGAGCCGGGGCGGCGGGCGCTGTTCGAATGCTGGGCGCATGAGGCGAGCCTGCTTCCGCTCGACCTGCACCCCCTGATGCGCTGGCGCATGGCGAGGGCCCGCGCCGGAGACGGCACCTATGTGCAGATGGACCGCTTCGGCCGCGAGGAACGCGCCTATCTGAACGAGGTGCTCGGCTTCGTCACCCGCAACGGCCCGACGCGGGCGGCGGACGTGCCGGGCGGCGGCAAGGCGGAGGGCAGCTGGTGGGGCTGGTCGCGGGGCAAGCTGGCGCTCGAAACCCTGTTCGACCAGGGTCTCCTCACCACCGCCGCGCGTGCCGGCTTCGAGCGTCTCTATGATATTCCAGAGCGGGTGATCCCGGCCGAAATCCTGAACCTCGACACGCCATCCGAGGCGGATGCGATCCGCCGCCTGCTCGATCTCTCGGGCAAGGCGCTGGGCGTTGCCACCGAGATCGACCTCAGGGACTATTTCCGCCTGCCCATCGCCGAAACGAAAAAGGCGCTGGCGGAACTGGTGGAGGATGGCACGCTGATCCCGATCGGCGTCGAGGGGTGGAAGCAGAGGGCCTATCTGCACCGCGCGGCGCGCATTCCGCGCAAGGCGGGCGGCACCGCGCTCCTCTCGCCATTCGACCCGGTGGTGTGGGAGCGGCGCCGCGCGGAAAGGCTTTTCGGTTTCCATTACCGCATCGAGATCTACACGCCCGCGCCGCAGCGGAAGTTCGGCTATTACGTGCTGCCCCTGCTCCACCATGACCGCATCGCCGGCCGGGTCTGCCTCAAGGCGGACCGCCAGGCGGGCGTGCTGCGGGCCAATGCCATCCACCATGAAACACACGCCGACCCGGCTGAGACCGCCCAGGCGATGGCGGGCGAACTGAAGCTGATGGCCCGGTGGCTGGGCCTTCCCGCCATCAGTGCCGGCCGCGCGGGAAACCTCTCCGAAGGGCTCCGCCAGGCGCTGTGAGGGCGAAAATCAGACCCCGCGCAAGATGCGCTCACGCGTTTCGGCAGGCGTCTCGCCGAAGCGCCGCCGATAATGGGCTGTAAAGGGGCCGAGCCTGGCGAATCCGCAATGCCCCGCGATGTAGCGGATGCGCAGGTCTGGCGGCGCATCAAGCAGCAGGGTGCGCGCCTGATCGAGGCGAAGATCCCTGATCCACTGCGCCGGACTTACGCCATGCTTCTTCATGAACATCTGGTGCAGCAGCCGTGTTGATATTCCGGCGTCGCGGGCCAGGGTGGAGTTCTCGATGGGGCTGCCGAGATTGGCGCGGATGTAATCCTCGATCATCGAAATCTTGCCGTCCGCGCCGGCCAGGGTCCTTCCGGACTCTTCCAGGAGCGAGGGCCAAATGGCAATGGCGATGAGGCGGTGCAGCACGTCGTCCAGCGCCAGAAGCTGAAGCGCGCGCTCATTGCCGAGCGAAAGATCGATGATCCTGCCGATGAGCAGGATATTCTCGAAGACCGGCATGGGCGTGCGGGATGGTGGAACGATGAGCGCACGCGAGAGGACGGCCGCGGCAGACGGCCCTGGCGGCCCGCCGGAGACGGCCTCATAGGCATCGAGCAGGTGCTGGCGTTGCACGGCGATCGTCAGCAGGGAACGGGTGCCGGTTTCACCAAAGCGATCAATTTCCGGAATGTAGAGCAATGTGCCAGGTTCGCAGACGTAGCGCTCCCCCTCGACAATCACGCTGCTGGTGCCTGACAGCATGAGCAGCACCACGGCGGAGGCCGGCGCGGGAATATGACCCCTGAGGGGGGTGTTGGCGCTCGCCAACAGATGCGTGCTGCCCAGGGACACGCCAAAGGCCTTGAAATGGAAGGGCTCGGGCCCGACCGAATCGAAGCTCCTCAGCCTCGGCACCACACGGGCCAGGCCTTGCCGGTATTCTTCCAGATCGTGGAAGACTGTTGCACGCCCTTCGCCGAAGGCCAGCGGGGGCAGCGGCTTGAACATGTCGTTCATCCATGACGCTCCTGGTATGAGGCAGGGAATACAGAATTCCCAAGACCAGCGCCTGGATTTAGATCAATAAATCTTTCCTATTTGAATGCGTACAACCACCGATGCCATGATCGGTTGACGGTGGCCTCAGATCACCCCCTCGCGCTGGAGCTCCGCGGTGACCTTCAGGATCGCACCCCGGAGCGTTTCCACCACGAAGTCCACGTCGCCGCGCGTCATCACGAGTGGCGGCGACAGTACGTCGAGGTGCCCGATCGGACGAACCAGAAGCCCGTGGGCCTCGCACTCGCTCGAGATGCGCTTGGAGATGTTGCAGGTATCGGGAAGTTTCTCGCGCGTGGCCTTGTCCTTCACATATTCGACGCACATCATGAGGCGCCTGCCGCGCACGTCACCCACGATGGGAAGTTCGCGGAGTTCGCCGAGGCGCTGCTCCAGATAGTCGCCGACGCGGGCGGCATTGCCGCACAAATCCTCGCGCTCGATGATCTCGATGTTCTTCAGCGCCACGGCGCAGGCGACGGGGTGGCCCGAATAGGTGAAGCCATGGGTGAACCAAGCATCCGGATCGGGCGCCGAGATCACCTCATGCACCTCGTCCGAATAGATGACGGCGGAGAGCGGGATATAGCCGGAGGTCAGCCCCTTGGCACAGATGATGATGTCCGGGATCACGCCATATTCATCGTGAGACGCGAACATGTGGCCGAGCCTGCCGAAGGCGGTGACGATCTCGTCCGCGATGAACAGGATGCCATGCTTGCGGCAAAGCTCCGCCATGCGCGGCAGGTAGCCGGGCGGCGGAATGCACACCCCGCCCGAGGCCTGCGCCGGCTCCGCGATGAAGCAGGCGATGTTCTCCGCGCCCAGCTCCGCGATCTTGTGCGCGAATTCCTCCACCAGGGCATCGCTGAAGCCTTCGAGGCTCATGCCCTCCGGCCTCCGGTAGGGGTAAGGGGCGGAGAGGTGATGCACGAGGTCCGGGATGTAGCGGAAATGCTCCGACTGGTCGCCGTCGCGCAGGCCCACGGTCATGCCGAGATAGGTCGAGCCGTGATAAGAGTTCTTGCGCGAGATCACGTAGCGGCGGCTCTTCTCCCCGCGCCGGGACTGATAGTAATGCGCAAGCCGGATGGCGGTATCGACCGCGCAGGACCCCGAGGTGGCATAGGCCACATGGTTGAGCGAACCCGGCGCCATCTGCGCCAGCTTGGCGGCCAGCCGCGCGGCGGGCGCATTGGTCACGTCCACGAAGGTCGTGGTGTAGCAGAGCTGCAGCGCCTGCTCCGCCATCGCCTCCGCGATTTCCCTTCGGCCATAGCCGGCGTTCACGCACCACATGCCGCCAATGCCGTCGAAATAGCGGCGGCCATGGGCATCCTTCACATGGCAGCCTTCCCCCTCGACCAGCACGAGGGAGCCGTCCTTCCTGAAACTGTCGAAATGCGTGTAAGGGTGCAGGACGTGGTCATGGTCCTGCTGCCAGAGTTCTTCCGGGTTGAAGCGGTTGTGAGTCTGATGCAGCACGGGTGTCACTCCCTAATTGAATGCTCATTCAATATCAGGAGTGCGAGGCCTTTGCCAGTGCGCCCGGCGGCGCGCGCCTCAGGCCGCCAGGGCCTGCTTCAGGTCGCCGATCAGGTCGTCCGTATCCTCAAGCCCCACGGACAGGCGCAGCATGCCGTCGGTGATGCCCATCATGGCGCGGGCTTCCGGGCCGATGTTGCGGTGGGTGGTGGAGGCCGGATGCGTCATCAGCGACTTGGCGTCGCCGAGATTGTTGGAGATGTCGATGATGCCCAAGTGCCGGAGAACGTCGAAGGCCTTCTTCTTTCCGCCCTCCACCTCGAAGGTGACCATGGTGCCGCCGAGCTTCATCTGCTTGCGCGAAAGTGCTGCCTGCGGGTGGGAGTCGAGATGCGGGTAGAGGACGCGCTTGACACCCGGCGTGGCTGAGAGCACCTCGGCCACCCGGTGCGCGGAATGGCTCTGCGCCTCGACGCGGAGCTTCATGGTTTCGAGGCCCTTGAGCAGCACCCAGGCATTGAAAGGCGAGATCGACGGACCGGTGTGGCGCAGGAAGGGCTTCAGCTGCTCGTCCTTGAACTTCTTCGTGGACATGATGGCGCCGCCCAGCACACGCCCCTGCCCGTCCATGTGCTTGGTGCCGGAATAGACGATCACGTCCGCGCCATAGCGCAAGGGGCGCTGCAGGATGGGCGTGGCGAAGATGTTGTCCACCACAACATTGGCGCCCTTCGCCTTGGCGATGCCGCAGACGGCTTCGAGGTCGATCACCTCCAGCGTCGGGTTCGACGGCGTTTCGAGGAAGACGCATTTCGTCTCCGGGGTGATCGCCTCCTTCCAGGCGTCGAGGTCGCCGCCGTCCACCAGCGTGGTGCGGATGCCGAAGCGCGGCAGGATCGACGTCACGATCTGGTAGCAGGAGCCGAACAGCGCCTTGGAGGAGACGAGATGATCCCCCGCCTTGAGCTGGCAGGCCAGCGCCCCGAAGACGGAGGCCATGCCGGAGGCGAGCGCGTAGCAGGCTTCCGCACCCTCGAGCAGGGCCAGGCGCTGCTCGAACATGGTGACGGTGGGGTTGCCGTAGCGGCCGTAGACATAGCCGTCATCCTCGCCGGAAAAGCGGCGCTCGGCGGTTTCTGGCTCGTCATAGACAAAGCCGGAATTAAGGTAGAGGGCTTCCGAGGTTTCACCATGGGGAGAGCGGTCGAGGCCGCCGCGCACGAGCTTGGTGGCATCGCCCCAGCTTTTCGGGTCTGACTTGTGCTTCTTCATGGTGTCGTCTTTCTGAGGCGTCGGCTAAGCGAATGGAATGGGCGGGCATGTCCGGCATGTGAAGCCGTCATCCCGGCGAAGGCCGGGATCCAGCCGTCTTTCCGTGCATGCTGACACATGATGCTGGACCCCGGCCTCCGCCGGGGTGACGGCCAGAAGGAGAACGACCAGCGCACGTTGCCCTAGCTTTGCACCCATGGAAGGCCCGCCGCCTTCCAGCCGCCGAGCGTGCCGCGGTGGCCGGTGGCGTCCTTGTCGCCCTCGAAGCCTTCCGCCACGTTCCAGGCATTGGTGTAACCGGCCTGCGTCAGTGCGGAGGCAGCGGAGGCCGAGCGCGCGCCGGAGCGGCAGATGCACAGGATCTCGGAGTCTTTCGGCAAGCCCATCTGCTCGATCTCGGCCACGAAATTGCCGTTGACCTGCATCGACGGGAAGACCTGCCAGGATAGGCGGATGAGCCGCTCGACGGCGGGCACGCCCACGAACACCCATTCGGGCTGGGTACGCACGTCGATCAGGACGGCGGAGGGGTTGTTCTGGAGCCGCTGATAGGCCTCGGCCGGAGAAATGTCACCCTGATGCATGGAACGATCCGTTCGTTGTTTCGAACGGATTTAATGCAATCGGATTCCCACCGCAAAGGAAAATGGGCCCTGGCATGGTCGGAGGTGAATGGCTGGCCCGCGCCCGTGAGACGGTTTGGCGCTTCCGGCGGGCCGCCCTGGCCTGTTAGAAGAATTCACCATCTGATCCGGAGTTTACCTGATGTCCAAGTCCCTGCCCGCCCGCGCCGACGTCGTCATCATCGGCGGCGGCATCGTCGGCTGCTCGATCGCCTATCACCTCACCAAGGAAGGGATCACGGACGTGGTGCTGCTGGAGCGAAAGCAGCTCACCTCCGGCACCACCTGGCACGCGGCGGGACTCGTGGGCCAGCTCCGCGCCACGCGCAACCTGACCGAACTCGCCAAGTATACCACCACCCTGTTCGAGGGGCTGGAGAAGGAGACGGGACAGGCGACGGGCTTCAAGCAGAACGGCTCGATCTCCATCGCCCTCACCGAGGGGCGGCTGGAGGAGCTGGTGCGCGGCGCCTCCATGGCCAAGAACTTCGGCCTCGACGTTCAGGTGATCTCGACGGGCGAGATCAAGGAGCGCCTGCCGCATTACAACATGGAGAACGTCAAGGGCGGCGTGTTCCTGCCGAAGGACGGACAGGTGAACCCGATCGACGTGACCCAGGCGCTGGCGCAGGGCGCGCGCTCACGCGGTGCCAATATCCTCGAAAACGTGAAGGTGACGAAGATCCTCACCAGGAACGGCAGCGCCTATGGGGTGGAGACGGCGGACGGCACCATCATGGCGGACAAGGTGGTGGTGGCGTCGGGCATGTGGTCCCGCGATCTGGGCCGCTCCATCGGCGTCAACATTCCGCTTCATGCCTGCGAGCATTTCTACATCGTGTCGGAGCCCATCGCCGAGCTTCCGCGCAACATGCCGGTGGTGCGCGTGCCGGATGAATGCACCTATTACAAGGAGGACGCCGGCAAGCTGATGGTCGGCGCCTTCGAGCCCAAGGCCAAGCCCTGGGGCGGCGGCGGCATCGACGAGGAACATGCCTTCGTGACGCTGCCCGAGGACATGGACCATTTCGAGCCGATCCTGAACAGCGCCATCAACCGCGTGCCGCTGCTGGAAACGGCGGGCATCCAGCTGTTCTTCAACGGGCCGGAAAGCTTCACGCCGGACGTGAAATATTATCTGGGTGAAGCGCCCGAGGTGAAGAACGTCTATGTGGCGGCGGGCTTCAACTCCATCGGCATCCAGTCCTCGGGTGGTGCCGGCCTCGTGCTGTCCAAGTGGATCAAGAACGGCCATCCGCCGATGGACGTGACGGGCATGGACATCCGCCGCATCCACCCCTTCCAGTCGGTGAAGAACTATGTGCGCGAGCGCGTGTCGGAGAGCTTAGGCCTCCTCTACGCCATGCACTGGCCCTACCGGCAGGCCGAAACCTCGCGCGGCGTGCGCCGTTCGCCGCTCTACCATTACGAGAAGGAACTGGGCGCCGTCTTCGGCGAGGTGAACGGGTGGGAGCGCCCGAACTGGTATGCCCGCGGCGGCGTGAAGCCCGAATATGAATATTCCTACGGCCGCCAGAACTGGTTCCCCTGTGCGGACCATGAAGCCAAGCAGCTGATGAGCAACGTGGCTTTCTTCGACCAGTCGAGCTTCGCCAAATATTCCGTCGAGGGGCGCGATGCCGCGAAGGTGCTGAACCGCATCTCGGCGGCGAACGTCGACGTGGAGCCGGGCCGTGTGGTTTACACCCAGTGGCTGAACGAGCGCGGCGGCATCGAGGCCGACCTGACCGTGACGCGGCTCGCCGAGAACCGCTTCCTCGTGGTGACGGGCGCGGCCCCCCAGACGCGCGACATGGCGTGGCTGAAGCGCCACACGCCGGACGACGCGCATTGCGTGGCGACCGACATCACCTCCGGCCTGCCGATGATCGCCGTCATGGGGCCGAAGTCACGGGCCCTGCTGGAGAAGCTGTCAGGCGAGGACCTGTCCAACGCCGCCTTCCCCTTCGGCACGTCTAAGGAGATCGAGATCGGCTATGCCCGCGTGCGCGCGAGCCGCATCACCTATGTGGGTGAGCTGGGCTGGGAGCTCTACATCCCTACCGAATTCACCGCGCATGTGTTCGAGACGCTGATGGCGGCTGGCAAGGACTTCGGCCTGACGCCCGCCGGCATGCACACCATGAACAACTGCCGCACCGAGAAGGCCTACCGCCACTGGGGCCATGACATCGCGGATGAGGACACGCCGCTGGAAGCGGGCCTCGGCTTCACGGTCGGCTGGGACAAGGCGGGCGGCTTCATCGGGCGCGACGCGCTTCTGAAGCAGAAGGCGCTGCCGGTTCTGCCGAAGCGCTTCGTCTGCCTCGCGCTGGAGGACAATTCGGAGAAGGCCCCGATGATCTACCACGAGGAGCCGATCTACCGGAATGGCGTGATCGTCGGCTCCACGACGTCCGGAGCATGGGGCCACCGCGTGAACCTGTCGCTGGGGCTGGGCTACGTCCACAACGCGGAAGGCGTCACCAAGGACTGGATCGAGAGCGGCACGTGGGAAGTGGAACTCGCCTGGAAGCGCTATCCGGCGAAGGTGCAGTTCCAGTCCTTCTATGACCCGAAGGGCGAGCGCATCAAGGCGTGAACCTCAGCGGTCACCCTCGATGGCGAAGTCCCGCCGCGCCGCGAAAAGCGAGATCGAGAAGCCGGCGATGACGTCAATGAGCGTCATCGCCGTCAGCAGCAGGAAGGTGCCGGTGCCGGCATAGTCCACTAGCAGGAGGCAGACCAGGGCCACGACGAAGGTGGCGGTGGAGAGGATGTGGTCCACCACGCTGGCGCGGCCGGGGCGTGCTGCTTTGAGCATTTCGAGGAAGAGGGCGGCGAGGCCCGCGATCACGAAGAAGTCCCCTCCCCTGAGCGTCATCTCCGCGCCGGAGGCCAGCGTCATGGAAAAGGCATCGCCGTCGAGCAGCATGCCCCCTCCGGCCGCCATCAGCAGATAGACGGCGATGACGACGGCGAGTGCGGGAAAGGATATGATGTAGGTCATGGACGGATACTCCGGTGAAGGGTTGAACCATGCCGGAGTTCCGCGATTCCCGCAAAGCGGGGATGAGCGCTTCACCGGACAGAATGTTCTTTATTACGAACGATCTTCGGATTATATTGAACTGATCAAGCGTACGGAGGCTACAATGGCATTGCAAATTGGCGACATCGCACCTGACTTCGAGGCCGATACCACGGAAGGCCGTATCCGCTTCCACGATTACATCGAGGGGTCTTGGGCGGTGTTCTTCTCGCACCCGAAGGACTTCACCCCCGTCTGCACGACCGAGCTCGGCTCGGTCGCCAAGATGAAGCACGAATTCGACAAGCGCGGCGTGAAGCTGATCGGCATCTCGGTCGACTCGGTCGAGGACCACAAGCGCTGGAAGGAAGACATCAAGGACGTCACCGGCGCCTCGGTGAACTACCCGATGATCGGCGACGAGGACCTCTCCGTCGCCAAGCTCTATGGCATGATCCACCCGAACGCCTCTGGCAGCGCCAAGGGCCGCACGGCGGCTGACAATGCGACCGTGCGCAACGTGTTCATCATCGGGCCGGACAAGAAGATCAAGTTCATCGTCGCCTATCCGATGAGCACCGGCCGCAACTTCAACGAAATCGTGCGCGTGGTGGACTCGCTGCAGCTCACCGCCACGAAGTCGGTGGCGACGCCGTCCGACTGGAAGCAGGGCGAAGACGTGATCATTCTCGCTTCACTGTCCGATGAGGCGGCGAAGGAGAAGTTCCCGGGCGGCTGGAAGACGCTCAAGCCCTATCTGCGGGTCGTTCCGCAGCCGAAGTGAGGCCAGCAGCGCGCTGAAACGAATGCCCGGGTCACGCCCGGGCATTTTCTTTTGAAGAGCGATGGATCACTCCGCCGCGGCCTTGCGCCGGCCCAGCAGCTTCATCGCTTCGCCGAAGCGGGCCTGGGCCTGGCCTGCCTTGTCCGAGGCGAGGCGCACCTTCATGAGGATGCGGCCGTCTTCGAAGCTGCGGCGGCTGAGGACTTCACCGCGGTCATGCAGCCAGGCCTGGCCCTGGCCATCCTGCGGGTCGAGAAGGATTTCATAGACGGTATCCTCCGCGCCGAGGCGGCCCTCGATGAGTTCCAGAAGGGGCCCGAGCCCCTCGCCCGTGACGGCTGAGACAAGCACACAGCCGGGCTTCCGGATAGCCTGCGCCTCCTTGGCGGCGCGCTCTTCCGCGGGCAGCAGGTCCAGCTTGTTCCAGACCTCGATGATGCGGGAGCGGCGGAGCTCGTCGATGCCGAGTTCTTCCAAAACGGTGTCCACGTCCTCCGCCTGGGCATCGGAGTCCTCATGGGCGATGTCGCGCACATGGAGGATGACGTCGGCCGAGAGCACCTCCTCCAGCGTGGCGCGGAAGGCGGCGATGAGCGAGGTGGGAAGATCCGAGATGAAGCCCACCGTGTCAGACAGGATGATCTTGCGGCCATGCGGCAGCTCGATCACCCGCATGGTGGGATCGAGGGTGGCGAAGAGCAGGTCCTTGGCGAGAACGCCCGCGCCGCTGAGGCGGTTGAAGAGCGTGGACTTGCCGGCGTTGGTGTAGCCCACCAGCGCCACCACCGGATAGGGCACGCGGGCCCTGCCCTTGCGGTGCAGCGCACGGGTCTTGACGACGCTTTCGAGCTGCCGCTCGATGCGGCTGATGCGCTCCTGGATGAGGCGGCGGTCGGCCTCCAGCTGGCTTTCGCCCGGGCCGCCCAGGAAGCCGAAGCCGCCGCGCTGCCGTTCAAGGTGGGTCCAGGAGCGGACGAGACGGCTCTTCTGGTACTGAAGGTGGGCCAGTTCCACCTGCAGCGTGCCCTCACGCGTGGAGGCCCGCCTGCCGAAGATTTCGAGGATGAGGCCGGTGCGGTCCAGCACCTTGGAGCCCCAAGCCTTTTCGAGATTGCGCTGCTGGATGGGCGAGAGCTGGGCGTTGACGACGACGAGTTCCGCCTCCGTCTCCTTCACGCGTTCCCCGATCTCCTCAACCTTGCCGGAGCCGAGGAGTGTTGCGGGCTTCGGCGCGGTGACCGGCGCGATGATTTCGTCGACGATCTCGAGGTCGATGGCGAGCGCCAGGCCCACCGCCTCCTCCAGCCGGGCCTCGACGGCGCGGTCGGAGGATGGGGGCGCGTTGCGGTCACGCCGGTCGACGTGGAGGACGATGGCGCGGGTGACTGCCTTGCCCTCGATCTGGAAGTCGACGCCTGCGCCGCTTCCCGCTTTTTTGCGCGTGGTCAACCGCCCGCCTGCTCCTCGTCGAAGAGGCTAATCGGGCCGCCAGGCATGATCGTCGAAATGGCGTGCTTGTAGACCAGCTGTGACATGCCGTCCCGGCGCAGCAGAACGCAGAAGTTGTCGAACCAGGTAATGACACCCTGGAGCTTCACGCCGTTGACGAGGAACACCGTCACCGGGATCTTCTGCTTGCGCACATGGTTGAGGAAAGTGTCCTGCAGGTTCTGCTGTTTTTCTTGGGCCATTTTTACTGTTCTCTTGTTTGGGCCATGCTGGCGGTGGTCAGTTTATCACGAAACGTGAATGTTCAAAGTTTCACAGTTCCGTGTCTTCCTCGTTGCGGCCGGTAAGGCCGAGGAGCTTTATTTTCCTGTGCAGTGCCGACCGTTCCATGCCTATGAATTGGGCGGTCTTGGAAATGTTCCCGCCGAAGCGGCCGAGCTGGGCGGTGATGTAATCGCGCTCGAAGGCCTCCCGCGCCTCGCGCAGGGGATAAACCAGGAGATGTTCGATGCCGAAGGTTGCGGCGGCCGCACCCGCCCCGCCGTCCGAGGGCAGCATGGAGGCGTTGATTTCGGATGCGGCGTCACCGCTGGCGAGGATGAGAATGCGCTCCACGTTGTTGCGGAGCTCGCGCACATTGCCGGCCCAGTCCCGCGTCTGCAGCACTGCCATGGCGTCCTCGGCGAATTTGCGCAAGGGCTGGCCGGAAGCGGCGGAATAGCTCCGCGCGAAGTGGCTGATGAGTTCCGGAATGTCCTCGCGCCGCTCGGCCAGGCCCGGAACATGGATCGGAACCACGCCGAGGCGATGGTAGAGGTCCTCCCGGAAGCGGCCGACAGAAATGAGCCCTGGCAGGTCGCGGCTGGTGGAGGAGACGACGCGGATGTCGACCTTCACCTTCTTGGCGCCGCCGACGCGCAGGAAGGTCTGGTCCACCAGGACGCGCAGCACCTTGCCTTGCGTTTCGAGCGGCATGTCGGCCAACTCGTCGATATAGAGCGTGCCGCCATGGGCCTCCTCGAGCGCGCCGACGCGGCGCGTGGCGCCGGTGCCGTCCTCGACGCCGAAGAGCTCTTCCTCCATGCGCTCCGGCGCCATGGTGGCAGCACTCAAGGTCACGAAGGGGCCGGAGGCGCGGAGCGACAGCGCGTGGAGCGTGCGGGCCGCGAGTTCCTTGCCTGAGCCCATGGGGCCGGTGATGAGCACGCGGCTGTTGGACGGGGCGATCTTCTTCAGGAGCTGGCGCAGCTGGCGCATGGCGTGCGAGCCGCCGAGAAGCTCCGTATCGGCTCCGGCCCTGCCCTTCAGCTCCTCGTTCTCGCGCTTGAGGCGCGAGGTTTCGAGCGCGCGGCCGACGACGAGGATGAGCCTGTCCGCCTTGAAGGGCTTCTCGATGTATTCATAGGCGCCGCGCTTGATGGCGGCGACGGCGGTTTCGATGTTGCCGTGGCCCGAGATGATGATGACCGGCACCTCGGGGTGCTTCTCCTTGATGATTTTCAGGAGGTCGAGGCCATCGAGCTTGGAACCCATCAGCCAGATGTCGAGGATGATCAGCGAGGGACGGCGCTGCGCGATCTCGGCCAGGGCCGCGTCGGAGTTGTGCGCAAGGCGCGTCTCGTAGCCTTCATCCTCCAAGATGCCGGCGATGAGGCCGCGGATGTCCGCCTCGTCATCGATGATCAGGATGTCTGCCGCCATTCAGCTTTCCCGTCTTCTCATTCTGCCGCCGTGGTTCGCGCCGGCGTCTTCTCGAACTGGAGCGTCACGCGCGCGCCCTGGGTGCCGCCGCCCGGGGACGGTGCGTCCTCCAGAATCAGGCGGCCTCCATGCTCTTCCATGATGCGCTTGACGATGGCAAGGCCAAGGCCCGTGCCCTTTTCGCGGGTGGTCATGTAGGGTTCCGCCAGCCTGTTGCGGTTTTCCCGTGGCAGGCCGATGCCATTGTCGGTGACGCGGATGAAGGGATGGCCGTCTGCGATGCCCGCCATGATCTCGATATGGCCGCGCGGCTCCGGCTGCTGCTGGAGGCGGGTCTCGATCGACTCGCGCGCGTTCTTGACGAGGTTGGTGATGGCCTGGGTGATGAGGCGGCGGTCGAAGGGGAAGACGAATTCGCCCTCGCGCACGTCGAGCTCGATGTCGATGTCGGATGAGGAGACGCGCTGCAGCACGGTCGCCTCGCGCACGATGGCGCTGAGTTCCTGCGGCTCAGGCGCCGCCTTGGGCATGCGGGCGAAGGAGGAGAACTCGTCCACCATGCGGCCGATGTCGCCCACCTGGCGGATGATGGTTTCCGTGCACTGGTCGAAGACGTGCTTGTCGGTCTGGATCTGGCCGCCATACTTGCGCTTGAGGCGCTCCGCCGAAAGCTGAATGGGCGTCAGGGGGTTCTTGATCTCATGCGCGATGCGGCGCGCGATGTCGGCCCAGGCGGAGTTGCGCTGCGCCGAGACGAGGTCCGTGATGTCGTCGAAGGTGAGGACGTGGCCGTGCGAGGTGTCCTCCGCGCTCTCCGTCGTCACGCGCGCGACGAGGCTGCGGCTTTCGCCCTTGCGCTCGATGTCGACCTGGCCTTCGGCGAAGCCCGAAGGGCGGGTCAGCGCCAGTTCGAAGATGGGCATGAAGGCGGAGAGCACGATTTCCGCCGGCTGGCCGATGAGCTCCTGCTCGCCCCGGCCGAGGAGGAGAAGCGCCGAGCGGTTGACGAGCGACACGCGGCCCGTGGGATCGATGCCGATGACACCGGCGCTGACGCCCGCCAGCATCGCCTCGGTGAACCGGCGGCGCGCGTCGATGGCTTCGCTGGCGGCCACCAGATCGTCGCGCTGCTGCTTCAGGTGATCGGTCATCAGGTTGAAGGTTTTGGACAGCGTCTGCAGGTCTTCCGGGCCTTCGCCGACGGAGACCTTGGCATCGAGCTCGCCGCCCGACACGCGGCGGGCCGCGTCGAGCAGGCGCACCACCGGCGCCACGACCTTGTCCGAGAACCACAGCCCCGCCCAGATCGCGGCCAGCAGGAAGATGAAGCCCACCAGCGCATACATCATGCCGAAGGTGACCTGCACGCCGAGGCGCTGCGACATCAGCGTGTCGTATTCCTGCTTGGCCTCACGCGTCTTCTGCAGCTGGTCGAGCACGGAGGGGTTGATGACGCGGTAGACCATCAGGAAGGAATTGGAGAAGTTCTGCAGCTTGATCAGCGCACGGACGACATTGCCGCCCCTGCCCGGCTGGATGACCACGAGGTCGCCCTTGTCGGCGCGTGCGAGGTGGGAGTCGCTCGGGGGAAAGAAGTCGATCCTTTCATTGGCGACGACGCGGGTCTCGAAGGCCTGTTCGCCGTTCTCGCGTTTCAGGGGATCGAAGATGTAGGCTGCGGGAAGGCCATGAAGCGCCGCGTGGCGCGCGACGCGGCGGGTGAAGGCGGCGGGATCCTTTTCGAACAGCTCCCGCTGCTGGGAAAGGTCACCCGAGATCTGGACGACATCGTTGCGCACCGCCTCCGCATGGTCGCGCACATAGGACTCGGCGACGTTCACGGCGGAATCGACGATGGCGCGCGTCCGGAGGGAGAACCAGGCGTCGAGGCCGCGGTTCAGCGTGACGGTGGCGAAGACGGCGACGATGATGGCGGGCACGATGGCGATGAGGCTGAACAGCGAGACGAGCCTGAGATGCAGGGCAGCGCCCGGCGTTCCGCGCCGTTTCTCGATCACGAGGAAGACGAGCTGGCCCAGCACCAGCATCGTCATGACGAGAAGCACAACGCCGTTCAGCACCACGAGCAGCATGGTGCTCTCGCTCGTGGGCGTGATCGGCGTCATGCCGGTCAGGATGGCGAAGGTGGCCACTCCGCAGATGACACCCGCCAGGACCAGCGCAAAACCAGCCACGCCGGTGAAACGGCGCAGCCTGTCGAAGAGCCGGTATTGGGAACGTTCAATCATGCAACATTTTCAGCAGAAGCTGTTGCGTGAAATCAACACCAAATGTGGCCTATTTGCGACAGTACCGTAACGTCAGGCAAGCCCCCGCACGACTTTCACCTGGCGATCCCTGAGTTTGACGCGCAGCGTGTTGCGGTTGATGCCCAGAAGCTCGGCTGCGCGCAGCTGGTTTCCGCTGGTGGCGGCGAGGACCGCGCGCAGCAGCGGCGGCTCGATCTCCGCCAGGATGCGCTCATAGAGGCCCGGCGGCGGCAGCCCCTTGCCGAAGCTGGCGAAATAGCGGGAGAGATAGTTCTCCATGAATTCCGGCAGGCTGGTGCCGGTGAAATCCATGGGCTCCGCCGCGGCCTGCACCGGAACGCTGGCGAGCTCACGTTCGATCGCGGAGGCGGTGATCGTGTCCTCGATTTCGATGGCGACCAGGCGGCGCAGCAGGTTTTCGAGTTCGCGCACATTGCCCGGCCAGCGGTGGCCCTGCAGGCGCTCGATGGCGTCCCGCGCGATTTCCTTGCGCGGCAGGCCCTCCTTCACCGCGCGGGCGAGGAAGTGCCGGACGAGGTCCGGAATATCCTCGGCGCGCTCCCGCAGCGGCGGCAGGCGCAGCGGCACGACGTTGAGGCGGTAGAACAGATCCTCGCGGAAGGTGCCCTGGTTGATGAGCTGGCGCAGGTCCCGGTGGGTGGCGGTGATGATGCGGATGTTGGTCTTGATCGGCGCATTGCCGCCAACCGTGGTGTATTCACCCTGCTGCAGCACGCGGAGAAGGCGAGTCTGGGCCTCGAGCGGCATGTCGCCGATCTCATCAAGGAAGAGCGTGCCGCCCTCGGCCTGCTCGAAGCGGCCCGCCATGCGCGATGTGGCGCCGGTGAAGGCGCCCTTCTCGTGGCCGAAGAGTTCCGACTCGATCAGCTCGCGCGGGATGGCCGCCATGTTGACGGCGACGAAAGGGCCCTTGCGGCGGCGGCCATAGTCATGGAGCGCCCTCGCGACGAGCTCCTTGCCGGTGCCGGATTCGCCCACGATCATCACCGTGAGGTCGGTCTGGGTCAGCCTCGCGATGATGCGGTAGATTTCCTGCATCGCGGGCGAGCGGCCGACGATGGGGAGCTGCTCGGTGGGCTGCTGGCCATTGGCATTGGCAGGCTTCTGCGACTGCTCCAGCGCGCGGCCCACCGTCTGCACCAGCGCGTTGAGGTCGAAGGGCTTGGGCAGATAGTCATAGGCGCCGCGCTCGGCCGCGGTGATGGCCGTCATGATGGTGTTCTTGGCGCTCATCACGATGACGGGCAGCGTGGGGCGCAGCTTCTTGATCCTCGGGATGACGTCGAAGGCGTTCTCGTCGGGCAGCACCACGTCGGTGACGACGGCGTCGCCCTGCCCCTCGCTCACCCAGCGCCAGAGGGCGGCGGCGGTGGCGGTGGAGCGCACGCTGTAGCCGGCGCGCGTCAGGGCCTGGCTCAGCACCGTGCGGATGGCGCTGTCGTCATCTGCGATCAGGACCGTCTTGGCGCTCATGGATTGATCTCCCCATCAAAGTCGCGCGGGGCGTATGAGCCCCGCAGCATCGGCAGCAGCACGCGGAAGGTGGTGCCGCGCTCGCGCCCCACGCATTCGATGATCCCGCCATGGTCGCGCACGATCTTGGCGACGAGTGCCAGGCCCAGCCCCTTGCCGCCCGGCTTCGTGGTCACGAAGGGATCGAAGATGTTGGGGCGAAGCTCCTCCGGGACGCCCGGCCCCGTGTCATGCACGCAGACTTCGAGCGGCAGCGTGATGCGCTCCGTGGTGCCGGGAACGGTGAGGCGGATGCCGGGGCGGAAAGCGGTGGTGATCAGAATCTCGCCCGCCTCGCCCCCCTGGCGGATCGCCTCCGCCGCGTTCTTGGCGAGGTTCAGGAAGACCTGAACGAGCTGGTCCTTGTTGCCGAGCACGGGCGGCAAAGAGGGATCATAATCCTCGCGCACGGTGATGCCGTGGCCCATGCCGGCCACCGTCAACTGCTTCACGCGCTCCAGCACGGCGTGGATGTTGACCGGTTTCTTCTCCAGCGGGCGCTCGTCGGAGAAGACCTCCATCTGGTCGACGAGATCGCGGATGCGGTCCGTCTCGTCGCAGATGAGGCGGGCGAGCGCCCGGTCATCCGCGCCGAGTGCGGGCTCCAGTAGTTGGGCGGCGCCGCGGATGCCGGCGAGGGGGTTCTTGATCTCATGCGCCAGCATGGTGGCCATGCCGGAAACGGAGCGCGCCG